>VTLG01007517.1_pt1 | contig 54613 bp, 64 predicted proteins | sample 4694571 | NCBI WGS metagenome assembly VTLG01 (sample SAMN12604809, study PRJNA352737) | marine metagenome | biome: ENVO:00000447; feature: ENVO:00000209|ENVO:00000569|ENVO:01000036; material: ENVO:00002151; isolation source: viral sequences binned using virsorter ... | reverse complement strand
TTGTGTGAAAGTCTGTCTCAGGGTCGTTGGTGTAGGCATCAACAAACTCTTTGGCCCCGCCCAAGGGAGAACCCTTCCACTCACCAAACACCGAGGCGTAATGCGTCAAGATGCGTGGTTCTTGCTGCGAGAAATCGATTGCCGCCCATTGCTCATCCTCTTCCGGGAGAAACAAGCTGCGGATTAAAGGACCGAGTTCTGGATCACGAGCCGGGATCTGTTGCAAATTAGGATTAGCCATCGACAGTCGGCCCGAGACGGTGCCACCGCCGTCAGATCGTAACTGGTTGATGTGGCCGTGGATGCGTCCTTCCTTGGACACATACTTCATAATCGAGGTGACAAACGTGCCTTGGATCTTGTTCAGGTTACGCGCCTCTACCACGAGCTTGGCAAAATCGTGCGGGTGCTCGGACAAAAAGGACTTGGTAAAAGACGGCTGTCCTGTCCCCGTCCTAGCATATTTAATCTTGAGTTTATCAAATGCCTTGGAGAGTGACGCGGCCGCCCAGATCTCAACATCCTGTCCCGCCATGTCCTTAATCTGTTTCAGGATAACTTTCTCTCGCTTGAGTAGATCCTGTTTGGTTCTTTCGCAACGCTCCATGTCCACTCGAATACCCTTGAAGGTCATGTCAATCAGGCAAGGAGTCAGGCGCGTTTCAAGATCGAAGACCGTGTTGAGGTTCTCTTTGCTGATCTCGACGCGGAAAAACTTGTACAGATCAAACGCTAACCGGGCGTCTTGCTCGGCGTAAGGACCCACAAACTGGCTAGGCAGTTTCCATAGCTCGGCTTTGGGGTCTACACCAAAATCCACCGCCGCTTCGGTCAGTAACTTTTCTGACTTAGCTTCGCCTAAGTAATCGTAGGATAAGGCGTTCAGTGAATAAGAAAATCGGTTCTCGTCCAAGAGCGCGGCCATGATCATTGTGTCGATAATAGGGCCGTTAACCGTGGTCCCCAGTGCTTTGAGCCAGCCCAAATCGTATGGCGCGTTGTGCATGATCTTGGGACAGTCAGTCGAAAGCTGCTTGTCGAGCCACTTCAATACGACGTTCTTGTCAAGGTTGCCACCCCCTGCGTGATCGATAGGGTAGTAGGCTTCAAAGCCTTCAGTCGCGACAGCGATTCCTACAACGTCTCCGTCCTTTTTCGGCCAACCGGGACCGTTTTCTTTTAGATGCGGGTCCCGTGTCTCAAGATCAATCGCAATTTCTTTAGCACCCGTCAGGTCTTTTAGCTCAAACGGGGCAGTCCACTCAGTCTTTGGCGTAAACAGGGGGAACTGCAGTCTTGTTTCTTTTTCCATCCTCATGCTCCATTAGGATTTCAACATAGTGCTTTACTTTCTTCAGGTCCTCGATGCCGCCCTTTTCCCTCCACCTCGTAATGTACTTCACAATGTTGCCTTCGATAAAAGGTAACTTGTTTTCCAAAATGTATTCAATCGGTTGGATCTTCTGATTTTTGTAGTGTTGACCCGCGATCTGGGTCTCTAGGGATTTCATACGGCATAGCTCCTGTAGAAGTTTTCGGGTTCAACCAGGTACAAGTTTTGTTTGGTCCGGGTCACTGCGACGTAGAATACGCGGTGCATTGAGTCCGGGTCCTTCTCCATTGACTGTTCGGCAGCGGCCGTCAGGTCCGTGTACAAAACCACGTTTTCGGCTTCTCCACCCTTAGCTCCATGTATTGTTGAGAGTTTGATGCGTGGCGGCGCGGTGAGGTCTTCGCCTCGTCGTAACAGTGCGTTGATGTAAGCCACATCAACATCTGGCACTTTATCTAACGCCTGTTGCCACGACATATTGAGAGTCGCCAACAAACCGTTGTTGTCCCTCAGTTCATCAAACGTGAACGTGTCGTCTTCTTCCCCAAGAATCTTTTTAAAGCCGCGCTGGACTCTACCACCATTGCCAGACATGTAGCTGTACAACGTCTTGGCGGTATCGTAGGTGATCATCTTGCCCTGCTGCAGGAGCTTCCACCCCTCCAACGCTTCTCTAATTTTTAAACGTAAACTGTGCCCGGATTGAGACTCGTAAAAGTAACCCTGGGACTTACAATGCCCTTTGATCGAGTTCAGAAAATACTGTGCCTGAGACAAAAATAGCCATGTGCCGTGGTTCAAGTCCAGTTCTTCGAAGTCTGTGATGCGTTCAAGTTTGCCTTCTTCGCGTCGAGGTAGATACCGCTTCGGGAACCGTCGCTTGATGCGTCCACAGATCCGCTCGGCTACCTCGTGTACTTTTCTAGGCACCCGGTAACTCTGCTCTAAGACTTCACTTCCGCCGGGCAAATTAATAAAATGCTCGACATCAGCACCGGACCACTTGTAAATCGCTTGGTCATCATCGCCCGCACAATACATACGCACCGACTTCTTTTCGATAGCGTGGGCTATGTCCCATTGCAAAGGGCTCAAATCCTGTGCCTCGTCAAGCATTGCTAGTTCAAACTGAGGACAGGTCTGGTGTGCAGAATTAGCAAACAGTTCGAGCATGTCCGTGTAGTCGTACAGGCCATGCGCTTTTTTGTACTGGGCCAAGCTCCGTGCCGCGTAGTCTACCTCCACCCACTCGTGCTCCAGTTCGCTAAAATTGTATTCAGTCCGGAGCAACGTCTTCTTCAGTCGCGACAACGTGATCAACCGTAAAAGATCAGACTCCTTACGCAAGCTGTTCGATAGGTCTTCCTCAACTTCGTATTGTGAAGTCTCTCCGGTCACCAGATTGATGCCAATCTTCTGCTCAACCTCTCGATAATGCCCTGCCGTCATCAATTGCTCAGACTTCAGTCCGGTCAAATAAAACGCCAGAGAGTGGATAGTTCTGAAATAGGGCAAATCATTCCGGTGGTCCAGTCCAAACCGCTCACAGGCCCTCTCCTTAGCTTCTGAGGCCGCCTTTCGGGTAAACGCAAAGAATGCGATCTTTCCGGGGGGTGTGCCGTCAGATAGCGCACGATCTACTAGGTTAAGAAGAGTGGTTGTTTTGCCGGTTCCGGGTGGACCAAAGATGCGCTGCATTATCTGCTCAACTTCACAAAAACTGGTGTACCCTCGCCAATGTAAGCACCCACCACGTTATAATCCACCCACTCTATCGCCTCTTCTTCAGTCCAGTCGTTGATGTCCATGAAAATCTCAACGCACTTGTCGTAATCGTAAACCAGAATCTCTCCGAGATCGATCCGGTACGCTGTGCCAATTAACGCCTCATCTAATCCTTCTGCCTGTTTCAAAATGGTATGTCCTCGTCCTGTGCAAACTTAGGTTCTTCCACAACAGCCTTGTTTGCTTTGAACGCCGGGATCTTCCAAAGCCTGACGTTCTTGGTGGCAATCTTGATCTGGGTTGCCTCGCCGTTGATGTCTCTCAGTCGCTGCGCCACTTGGTGTGTCTTATAATGCTTGAAGTTTGCCTTCAGCAAATGCGCCTCTAAATCCTTGAGCCTGAAAAATGTTTCTTGGCGATCTTCGTCTGTCCAAGGACGCTTCAATAGAATCTGTTCTTTCTCTTCTGCCGCCTGATGCCCGGTGCAGAACTCCTCCAGATGGTCTTGGAAAATACCGTTGACGGACACGTCCTGACTCACCTCGATTATCGAACCCTCGGTCTCTGACATCTCAATCAAAAGCGTATTGATCCTAGTTTCCCAAACGGCCTTTTGCATGGTCCGTGGTAAGAAGTTTAACTGCTCGACACAGGCTCGCTGAAACGCTGCCTGATTCAGCAGATCGTCAGTGTCCATTTCCAGGGGTTTACCCTCCACATCCAGAAACCAGACCGGAGGGATCGAGTTATACTTTCTCAAGTTAGCGATCTTTGCTGCCGCGGATGCCCCGTCGATACCAAACTTTCTAGTTCGACAAAGCTCTGGGTTACAGTAGCTGTTGATGGGTGCGTCTTTGCATTTGTAGGTGTAGTCCTTGCGCTCAAGCTGCTTGGCTACGGTGTTGACTTCGCCCAGAGGCAACGGAGGCTTGATAAATTGCATGTTGTAATTCAGGACCTCACTGTCCCAAGTTTCGGGATAAGCCTTACGCAGATACACCCCGAGGTTAAACAAACCGTTGTTCCTTGCGCCCTCGCCTATGCCTTCTCGACACAGAATTTGAAGACACGGAGGGCCATCTACTATTGGACTCGCCGCATCCTCGTCTGCATTAAGAGCCAGTGCTTGCTCGTGCGTCTGCACTTTTTCATCGTAGAGGGTAAAAAACTCTTCCAGATCGGCTGCTGTACCGTCGTCTTTGAAAGCGTAGCGCAAACCGTTCTCGTGGTCGTAGTAGGGCATGTTAAGAAAGTTGCCCACATCGCCACGCTCTAAATTAAGTACCACCTGCTTTGGAAAGATTTCACTGCCCGCGTACCCCAAACTGACGGACAACCTTGTCAGTATGTCCTGCATATCTTTCGCAGGGATAAAGTCAGACGTGAATAAAAAGACGTGCGCCCCACCTGACTTGCTGCGACAAACTAATAGTGGGAGTTTTGCCGCTAAAATTTTCTTGATTAGTGCTTGATGGTCAAAGTTGTATTCATCAATGTCGATACAACCCCATCTAGATTCGTTGTTTTCGTTGATTGGGATAATGCCAACCGACTGGCCGTTGCCGCTCAGATGCCCCTCCCACGTCGCTTCGGTCCGTGGTTCGCGAACGATCATCGCTTTGCCGGTTGCTTTCCCTTTTTCGTTGCGGTTTTCGATCTTAAACGTGCCATAAGCCAAACGTAAACCATCGAAAATTGTGCTAAATTTCTCTATCATTATTATTCACCCAGTTGAGTGGGTGGCCCGACGGCTGAAGACGAAATGCCGGGCCTTTGGACACCACTCTGCCCATTGCGGTTTAGAACGGGTCGTCGCCCCGGTCTGCTTGAGTGTCTTCCTGCGTGTGCTTCACCGTCACTTCACCACCTCTGATGGATTCATGAAACGATTTGGCCGCTCGGTAGACATTCGCGTCTTCAACCACACCGTCCAGTTCAACGTTCCAACCATGCCAACTGCCCTTGTCGTTCTTCTCAGAACTGGTAGACAACTTGTAAACGTGGCTGAACCGCGGGGGCTGAAACGCTTCCCCCTTCGCATTTGTCATCGTGCGAGATGCAATCATGCTGTTCCACTTCCGAGACTTCTTGAGCTGCGTGGATTTCATTGGAATCAGGGCCGTGTTATACGAACCGTCTTCCTCCAGAATCACCACGTAGTGTTGGTGTGTCTCGTCAATGTACTCGCCTTCCCCACCGACAACGTAGTCTTTGTTGTCGTTTTCGTCGCGCTTGGTTTCAGGTCGCTCGTCTGCCGGGCCATAAATCCCGGTAGGTGCGCCGCTGCCAGAGCCTCGTGGTGCCCACATCAAAAACCGACGCTCGTAGTGGCACGGAATTACACGCACCCCTTCTTTACCCGGATACACTGTATTGGTCACGGTGTTGAATAGATCACCAGGTTTTGCATCGATCTCACCCTCTTGGATTAGGGGGTCCAGTGCTGACAACACTTTCAGAAATGGCAGAGCCAAATCGTCTTGTTCCATTGCCATACCGGCACCAGCATCCTGCTCAAACAGGGATGAGTCCACTAACGCAACTGCTTTTTCTTCGTTTTCTGCTACTTTATTCGCCATTCTAAGTCCTCTTAATTTCGGCTCGTTGTCCGACCCAAACACCAAACAAATTCATGTCTAGCTCTTTTCCATCTTCAATACGGCCCTTGGCCCATGATCTCAGGGTGCCGGGATGTACTTCGGATTTCTGTTCAGGAGTCATTTGTCTAAGGATCAAGTCATCCACCAAAGCTTTGGCTTCGTTGTCCTGCTCGCGATTGAAACGCACAGTCACCGTATTTTTGATGATGTCTGCTTCGTTTCGTTGTCGCAGCCATTCAAACGCAGCGTCACGGTTGTCCTCGCTAATTCGAGCACCGTAAGTCGGTTTCAGTGTAACTTGGGAACCATCTCCGAGTTTAAATTCAGAAATGTTTAACTCTTGCATTGCGGAAGGTAACTCTTCGTCAGTCAGCTTCAGCAGTTTTGCTTTAGCTTTCTTCAAGTCTTCTTCCAAAGTTTTGACTTCCGTTTGCTTGGCTACGATCTGATCCGCAATCTTCGCCACGCTTGAAAGTCCAGAGTCATTCGGGAGATTCAAGTCGCTTTTACTGTCGCCTTGCATCTCATCGATCAAATGATCCAATGGGTCGCTCATCGTGTACCTCGTTCGTGTTTATTTTATTTAAGTGCCTTTCGACACTTCCCAATCCAAGAATACTCCCATATACTCTCATGTCAAGTAAAGAGAAGAAAATGTACAAATTTAAAACAGAACCTTACCAACACCAGCAATTGGCCTACGACAACTCTTGGCAAACCCCTTCTTACGCCCTGTTCATGGAGATGGGAACGGGCAAAACCAAAGTAGCAATCGATACGATGGGTACGTTGTTCACCGAAGGTAAAATTAACACCGCGTTAATTATTGCCCCCAAGGGGGTGTATAGCAACTGGGTTAACAAAGAGATCCCTCAACACTTGTCAGACAACGTTAAGGTAGACCTGTTGTTATGGCAACCAAACCAGACTCAGAAGTTTAAGAAGCGACTGACCGAAGTCGCACGAGGCACAGACAACTCTGTGCTGCGCATTCTGGTGATGAATACCGAAGCTTTGTCCACACAGAAAGGTACGAAGGTGGCTCAACGGTTTCTTGAAGTTAACCCGGATAACTTTGTTGTAGTAGACGAAAGCACTTCTATTAAGAACCGTAACGCCCAGCGTACAAAAAACATTGTCAAGTTAGGCAAGGTTGCCAAGTACAAACGAATTTTGACAGGCTCGCCAATTACCAAAAATCCAATGGACCTGTATGCACAGTGTGAGTTCCTTGGTTCGAGTTTGTTGGGCTTTGAATCTTATTATGCGTTTCAGGGTCGTTACGCTGTTGTGCAGCAGCGCAAGTTTGGGGCTCGCAGTTTCCAACAGATCACTGGTTACCGTAACCTGGGGGAGTTGAACCAAAAGCTGGATCGTTTTTCACACAGGGTATTAAAAGAAGAATGTTTGGATCTGCCCAAAAAAGTTTACATGACACGTAACGTAGAGTTAACGAACGAGCAACAAAAAGCTTACAAACAAATGAAAGAGTATGCGTTAGCTATGTTGGATGCGGGCGAGCTTTCTACCACGCAAAGCGTGTTGACCCAGATTATGAGATTGCAGGAGATTTGTTGTGGTCACCTGCGCACTGACGATGGGGACATACAGGCCCTCGATAGCAACCGAATGAGCGAGATGCTCAACGTTGTGGACGAGATGATGGGTAAAGTAATTATCTGGGCATCTTACGTTTGGGACATTCGCCGTATTGCGGATGCACTAGCTACTCAGTATGGACATGACTCGTCGGCCGTGTTCTACGGCCAAACTTCTCAAGATGACAGAGATGAGATTGTCAGTTTGTTTCAGGAACCGGACAGTGAGTTACGTTTTCTGGTAGCTAACCCAAAGACGGGCGGTTATGGATTAACCCTGACAGAAGCAACCAACGTCATCTATTATAATAACTCCTATGATCTCGAAATCCGACTACAGTCCGAGGACCGTGCGCATCGAATCGGTCAGGAACACCACGTCTTGTATGTAGATTTGGTCAGTCCAAACACTGTCGATGAAAAGATTATCAAAGCATTAAAAAACAAGGTCAGTCTGGCTTCTCAGGTGTTGGGCGAAGAAACCAAAGAGTGGCTTAGTTAGGTAGGCAAAGTTCCAATACCCGTCTGCATGGCTTGTTGCTCGATCAACCCAGATATAGGGTCGTTGGGATACATGGCCGCGTAGCGTTGTCTAAGCTGCGGGTTTGGTGGTGTAGCTTGAGCTTGTGGCTGCGGTGCAGCCGGTTGTGCGGGAGGCTGTATGTTTTGGAATGACGGCCGTGGACTTTGATTAATCGCAGGTGCAGCTTGTTGTGGCATGACAGGCGGCGGTTGGACAATGTCGTCTTCTTCTCTGGTCAACCGAAAAGGACTAGCAGCCACATAACTTGGCGATCCTAACAACGTTCTACCAATATAACGATAAATAGGATTTAATTTGCCTACTTGATCCTTTTTAACGGTTCTTTCTAAGAAATCGGCTAGAACGGAAGCCTTACCCGGTTGTGTTACATCGACTAAAATGTCTCGGAGGGCAACCGTAGGCAACTCGCTAAACTGGTTTTTAATAAATTGAGCGCCCGCACCGGTTGTTTGAATCGTTGGCGTCAAACCCATGTTACGCATTAAAATAGCAATGCCTTGCGCACCAGCCATGCGTGACACTAAATCTTTCATTGCATCGTTTTCAGGGACCTGTATTAAAGCGTCGATTCCTTCTTGTCTAGCTCTATCTAGGTTGCGACCCCTGACCATAAATTCTTGAAGTTTATCGAACTGGTCTTTTTCAATTAATTTGTTTTTTAAAAATAAATTCATGATAGGACTTGAATCAGCACCAAATCCTTGCAGCCCGGCTTTTTTCGTATCAAACAAATAGTCGTACATTTTTTCAAACTGTATGACTAAATCGCCCTCTTTGTTGGTAAAAGAGTTGTTAGAAATAGCGTCATCCAACAAAGTAGCATACAACCCATCTTTGAGGTCTTTGCTTGCTACAGGGCTTTTATTAATTTGCGCAGCTAAACTTCTTACACTTTGGTTTGGTTTTTTGCTGCTAAGTATCCTGCTTAAAACAGAAGCTGCGTTTTCACTTTGTAAAAATTGACTCAGCAAAATCTGTTTATTGTTGGTTTTTGCTCTGTTCGAGGCTTTTGCAAAAGCAGTTTCCAAAGCAACTTGGGCTCTGTCTATGTTTTTCAAATCACCAAGTAAACCTAGATCGTCGTTGATAATTTCTAAAGCCTGACTGTTTTCATAAATTAAACGTTGAAGTTGGTTTTTATTCAAACGAACGTTCACTTCTTCAGTATCAGGAGAGTCCGGATCAAACGATCTTTTTACTAAAGGCAAGTCTTCCAAGGTCCCTGGTCGATACTCTACTTGGAACGGTACTGATTTATCTTCTTGCATTTGTTTCCGAAACGCTTGTCTTAAAAAGCTATCAACAGCAGAATTTAAAGTACCTTGAAATTTGCCCCCGGTTATCTCATCAACAAATTGAAAACCCTCTCGTAAAGCTTCAAGATTGGTGGTTTGTTTTTCTAGGCTTTGTCGGAACACCTTTCCTAAAGCTTCTTCGGGCAAAATTAAATCCGTTAAATTTCGTTTAGATCGAGTTAAGTCTCCCGTGTAAGACCTTAAAAAAACGTCATGAAGTTTTTTAGAAAAGTTATAAGCTTCTCGTAGATTTTTAGAATTGGGTGTCATGTCTTCTATTGGTCCGGACACGCCCATAGCGTCCAAAGCGGCTTGATCCAGAGGACCAAAAATAGCTTTATTTATTGCCTCGCCAGTTTCTGCTGCTCGTAACTGTCGTTGTATATAGCGTCGGAAAGCTAAAACATCAGACAGAGTGGCTGTGTTTACAATTTCTTTAGGCACCGCCATTTCTAAAGGCACATCGGAATCCATCGGCACTGCAATGTCTACGGGAGGCTCGTCAGGAAAACGGTATCCAAATGTTCTGAGAAAACCTTGGGTTTGCTCTGGTAATTTTTCGGGGCTTCCTAACACAGCACCCCCTGGAGAAGCGGGGTCTTTCAACTTTTCAAACATCTGCAAAATAGGTGACGTGTCAATAAGCATTGTCGCATCAACTTTTTCGTATAGCTTTTCTTCAAACTTGCGAGCCTCGGTTAATGCTTGCTCTGCGGCGTCGTTCACAAGTTGAGAAGCTTCTTTTTCGGCTTTAACATTATTAGGACCCCCGCGTTCGATAACGCGATCCGCAGCTTGCGCCGCTCTGTATAAGGCTTTATCTAGAAAACCAATAAGTTGTGTTTCAAAAGCTTCTCGCTCTAGTTGACCTGCAATTCTCAAGGCATCGATATTGTCCGTTGCTTTAAGAGTTTGAATAATGTCAGTAATTTGTTTTGCACCATCTAACGCCGCGTTCTTTTGAGCTTGGGTTAAATCGTTCCGCCCTTTTGCAAACGTTTTTTCAGCAAGAAGGATTACGGGATGGTCCATGAGTTGACCCGGAGTCAATACCTCTGCAAGTTGCGGGTCTGCGTTTATTTTGTCTCGTAGTTCTGCAACAAAAACTTGCGGATCTTCTCCTGCGTCTTGCAAAGTTTGTAGTAAGTACGCAAGCGCGCGATCTTCACGCTTTTCTTGTAGTTTTTTGGGAATATCCTTGATTTGGCGTGGCACTCCAAACCCGGTTTTTAAAGAACCTACAAAACCTTTTTCTTTAATGTCTTTTGCAATACCGGCTTGTTCAACACCTGCAACGGCCAAATCTTTAGCTTTTTTGAAAGGGTCGAAAACAGCAGCAGTAAGACCGCCTAAAGTTGCCAACGTTTCGTTGCCGGGAAAAGTATCAACAATAACACCTTCGGCGAAAGCGGGCATAAGTGCGCCACCCACCTCAGATGAAGCAAACCGTAAAGGACCTCTTTGCCTTGCAGAAGCCCCTGCCCCAGCAATAACTTTTTCAAAAGTTTCAAGACCTTTTACAAACTTTGGTGTTTTTGGTATTTTTTCTAAATCTACTTCACCTTTAGACAATCGACTGTTTCTGTTGCGTAAATGATTACGCATCAACATCTTAGACCCCAGGTTTATGTCTTTGGGATCAGTTGGTATTTTTTGCAGCAGTTTTCGCGTCGGATAGATATAAGCGGCAGTTCCGCCAATAACTTCCCCGGAACGCGCATACCCCCTTTCAGTTGGAAGCACTTGTCTTTTTCCTAATACGGCTTCTTCTACTTCTTCAGGGGCGTCCGATAAAGCCATTAAACCCGCACCAAGAATACCTAGACCTGCTTTAGCTGCAAAGGTGTAAGGCGTAGCCATAGGCATAAATTGTGCCAGTCGTTGCAACGCTAACCCAGCCCCTTTGTAACTTGCAACTCCTGCTAAAGAAGACATTCCTTCTTGTATTAAACCAGAAGCAACACCTCTTCCTAAACTTTTTAAACGGGAAGGTTCTAAATCATCTGCAGACCGTCCAATAAGATGAGCAATAACCATTTCATCAGAAAAACCTTGATCCATGGCTAGGTCTGCTCGAAAGCCGGTTTGTTCAACTAAATGATCTTTAATACGGTTTACAGCTTGCCTATCGCTTAACCCGTCTTGCCGCAAAGTGACAAACGCTTTTTCAAGGTTAAATTCCGGTAACGTTCTGGGTTTTTCTGCCATGTTGTTACTCGTAGAAAGCAGGGTTGCTTAAATCGATGTCAGTGTTTGCACCTGATCCGCCGGGTCCGCCTTCAAATTGGCGCACAATTAAATCAATGTCTGATCCAATTTTTTTCATTTTTAACAAGGCGTCTTTTGCTTCTTTTTCTTCTGCAAAAGAACTATCTCCTGAATCAATTCGAGCTTGTAATAAATCTTTGACTTGGCTGTTGTACGCTTGTGCTTGTTGGTACGCAACCAAAGCTGCGCTTGGCGATTCAAAAGGAGCTTGTTCAACGTCGAATAACAACTTTTTCAAGTTTTCTTGTAATTGTACGTTTTCTTTGCCCGGATTAGCTTCTAACAACAAGTTTAAATTAACGACAGCAAGCATGTTTAAAGCCCGAAAAGCGGCTTTTCTTTCTGTAGCAAGTTGCGGGTCAACGGACCCCAAAGTTATTATGTTCACAGCCGAATCTGCAATACTACCCAATTGACGTGCTAAATTATTAAAAGCGCCAACGCCTTTTGTAATATCAACGTCGCCTATCAAACTAGCAACTTCTGCTGCTTGCTCGTCTAAACTTTTTTCATCCGGGAGAACGCCTCTTTCTTTTAAGGTTTTTTGCGTTCCTACGTCTTCTTGTGCTAAAGCAAGCATTCCGCCTAAGAAAGTAGGATCTCTTTCAGTCATTTCTAGTGCCACAGAAGTGGCTTCGTTCAAAATTTCTGGACGTAAATTTGTTGGCTTTGGCGTCGCTTCGGAATCTGTTGCTAACCGTAAAGTAATTGCTTCGATAAGTGACGAGGGCAACGATTTTTCAAAAACAACTTGACCTTCGTCTGTTTTAAACGGATAGGCGTTTTCAATTTGACTTTCAAAACTACGCAAAGCGTCCCCTGTTAATTCGCCAGCAGCATATTGTGGTAAATAAAGGTTAACGATGCGGGCGCTTTGATCAGAATCTTTACCTAAAGGAATTTGATCGCTCTTGGTAAGAACTTGCCCAGTAGGACTTACTGTGCTAAAGCCAAGAGCTTGTGTTTCGTCCAAACTCAGAGGTACTATTACCCCGTTTACATACCTACCGTAACGATTTAGGGTGTTTCCTAAGATAGTTTCCTCTTGCCCAATTGCAAAAGGTTTTTGCGGATCTTTCATAGCTGCTTCCAAAGCAGCTTTGCCTATAGTTGTGCTAAAATCCGCAGATGCTGCTTTTTCTACTGCCGCCGTATCAAAAGCAGATTTTAAGGCTAACGTTTTAACAGCAAGATTTTGTTCTCGCTCTTTGCTTTTGATGTCCCCAATGTCTTCTAATAACGTTTGTCCAGCAGCGCCTACTTGGGAAAGAAAAGGTTGTCCTGCTATGTTTTCTCCTTTCGGACCCCTACCAGAAGCAAGTTGAAACCCCGCTTTAGCCAAAGCTAAACCAGTGTCTTTCTTTCTATCTTCATCAGACGCCGAAATTAAATTTTGATATAACGGCAAATACTCATCGTAAATGGTTTGAAAACCTCTAGGGTCCGCGGGAGCCATACCAGCTATTAAAGAGGCAAGAGTGCTGTCTCCTCCGTCTGCTAGATAAGCAACCTCGCCACCATTATAAAACTTTTTTACGGCACCGCCTTGGGCAAAGCCTTGCACCGGTTCCTGTGCCATTGGTGCGCCAGCCATCATCAAGCCGCCCAGCCCTTCCCCCATATCGGTAGGTGCGCCGCCTTCCGTAGCCATATCTACATCTTGGGTCATTTGACGCATCAGGTCACCAATACCGCTGTTCATGGCACCCTCTTCACTCATCATGATCGTGGGCTGTACCATAGCCAGTACAGTCTCGGGTGTTGCCATTGCGTCGTCTCGACCAACAAACTCTGCCAGTTCCATGCGCCGTGCCTCTATAGGCATGGCATTACCACGCATGGCATTAATCATTTCTTCGACATCTTCAGCCGCGTCAATCCCGTCCATTGTACGTGCTAAATAATCCAGACCAACCTGTTCACCTTCCATGTCAGCTTGTTGTTCTACTTCCTGCACCTGCATCATTTGTTCGGGCGGAGGTTCAACGGGCGCTTGCATTGGCATGTCTGGCATCGGCATGTCTGGAATAGGACCACCGGCTTGCTTTTGTATGACGCCACGGCCCATCAAAATGTCTTTTTGCGTTATTTGTCCGTCACCACTCAGGTCAGGGAACTTATTTGCGCCTCCTCCAGCAGCAAACATGGGTCGCTCCATCACGTCGTTTCCACGAATCTTAATAGAAATGTCGGCCTCCCCGTTTTCAGGTATTGGCATGTCCCCGATGCTTTGAATCAGGTTTTCTAGTCCTTGCGGTAATTGTTCTCTCATCATTAGAAAGCCCTCGATAAACCGGCTGCTCCCATTGCCAGACCAGCTACTTGCTGACCAAAGCCCGGACTAGGTGAGCTTTGTTGGAATATGGCGCTTTGCGATGAGGGTAACGCTTTAGTTAGGTCGGCCATAAACCCGAGTTGCTGGAACGGTTGCTGGTAAGCAGCCTGTTCGGCAGCATATTGCGCGTTCAACACGTTCTGTGCTTGTTGCTGTTGAGTGCCGCCGTAACCCATAAGTTGAGAAGAATCAAAGGCTCGTTGTTGTTGAGCCTGTTGTCCAAGACCGGCTTGAACCTGTCCCAGCGCACCCAATCTGCCGCCAAGCTGTCCTGCCTGACCGGCTAACGCGCCAATTCCCTGTGCCAGTTGACCTTGTTGTCCAGCCATTGCAGCAAGTTGTGCTACATCAGCTTGACCTAGTTGACCGTATTGCAATCCTAGCTGGCCCCCGGCCTGTGCGCCGCGTTGCGCCATCTGCGCTGCTGAAAGCCCTAACTGGCCGCCTTGCAGAGCTGCTTGTTGCCCCATTTGACCGGCTTGCAGCCCCATTTGACCACGTAATTGTTGTGCAGAAAGACCGCTTTGCGCTAACGCCTGTGCGTTTCTTGCAGCCTGTTGTTGAGCTGACATGCCCAGTTGTGCGCCTTGTCCTGCCAATTGGCCTGACATACCGGCTCCCTGTAGTTGTCGCCCTTTGGATTGCTCGAAGGCTTGCTGTGCCTGTTGCGCAGCCTGTTGATAACCTTGGCTTCTAAGTTGTGCCCCGGTCCGTGCTTGTTGTTCTAATACATTTCGACCTATTTCAGCTTCCTGAATAGCACCCCTGGAACCTCCAAAGGCTCCCGCTTGTATTTGTTTTGCTCTGGCATCAGTCTTTTGTTTTTCACCTAAACGAGCAATCTCAGCTTGTTCAGCGTCAATAACCTGTTGTGTATACGGGTCCATAAACGATGCGATGCCGCCCTGTGCCGCAGACGGGTCAAACTGTGCAGAGGCTCCTGCTAATTGTTGCTGCGCGGCTTGTAACCCACGTTGACCACGTTGCGCGGCTCGTAGACCCCCGCGTGTCGCAGCCCCTAATTGACCACCCAGTGCTTGTGACGTTTCTAAAGCGCCAATGCCTACGTCGCCCGCTAGTTGTTGAGATTGTTCTGCGCCCAGACCTAAACGAGCTTGTGCATCCGAAGCGGCCCGTCGTCCGAGTTGTTCGGCACCTTGTAACCCAGCCATTGCTGCGTCACGAGCTTGATAAGGTTGTCCTCTTGTAGCAGCAGCCAAAGACTGTGCATCACGCAATGTGCCCATGCCAAGGCGTTGGCCCTGCATGGCTTCCTGTATTGCCGGTAACGCACCGCCAGTTATTGCAGCTTGCCCGGCTTGTGTCGCTTGCAAGGCTCCTTTTAAATAAGGTTCATACCCGCCAATACCAGATCGTATAATGTTACCAGCAGCTAACTGGTCTGCGGTCATTCCAGCAACGGCTTGCGTGGGAGGTAGTACTCCTGCATCCGTCATCTGCTTCATGTAGTTTTGTGCGTCTTGGTAAAGCCCCAGTTTGTACGCAGCTATCGCTGGGTCTTCGTAGACATATTGCCGGGTTATTTGTTCTTCTGCCATTAGGCCATCGCCTCAAATTGATTCATCATTTGATACATGTTACGCATACCCGCTTCGCGGCTACCGTTTCCTGCACCTCGGACTGCTTCAGCAGTCATTACAAACTCACCATCAGACAGCATGGCGGGTATATCGTCAGAAGTTTCTGTACCGGGACCGGATATTGCGCCTATACGTGGTGGAAAATCATTTACATCCATGCCGCCGCCAGTAGCAACATCGGCTACCGACTGGTAAGTTGTAGTGCCCAAGGGTTCGCTATAAAGGGGTTGTATTTCAAAAGGAGAAAACTGACCGCCGCCGCGTATTTGAAGATTTTGAAACGAACGATACTGTTCAGGGTTTTCTTCCAACAAACTTAAAGCTTTGCTAATACCCTCGCCCGACATGTCAATAGCTTCGGGGTTTTCTCCGGGGTTCATAATGTTGCCAATTCCGAGAGCCGTAACGGCCGCGGGAGCAAAACGTTCGAAAATACCCCTTGACGCCAAACTTTTCATCTGAGCCTTGCCAAACTCACTTGCGGGATTAATTCCTTTTTCTCTCAAAATTCTTAAAATTTGATCATCCGTTCTAAAACTAGGCGGTAAATATAAATCTTTCAAACCGCCCAAAATATCGCGATATCCTCTGTACTCGCCAGTTCCGGTAATACGTTGTAAAGCGTCTCCAAACGTTGTTGCTTGGCCCGGATCGCCAGAAGCACTTATCGCTTCTCCTATTTTATCACCTACGTCAACACCAGCAGCATCCATGCCGCCGATAGACCCTGCTTCCTCTCCGGGAATGCGGCCTGCTTCATACATTGCCGTATCTGCATCAAAATCTTTTATAATTTGTCTAACACTTTTAGTTCCTGCGGTAGTTGGAGTTGTTGTAGGAGTTGTTGTAGGAGTTGTTGTAGGAGTTGTTGTAGGAGTTACTTGAGGTCCTTGTACAGCTTCTGCTGCTGTAGACGTAGGTAACCCACCTTCTAAGGTGTATCCGGGAATTGAAGCGGCTTCTCCAGCACTTGCTCCCGCTGCAAAAGGACTGGTTCCAGCAGGTGCTTTGAAACCAGCTTTAAAACCAGTGCCAAATTTGCCGCCAGCTTTAACAGAACCAACGCCGCCAGACACACCTTTTACTACACCCGCAGTCAACCCACCAATTGCCGCGGATTTAAGGGCTTGACCAAAACTTTCACCTTGGATAAGTCCACCAATTCCAGAGCCAAGAGTAGCTGCCAGTATCGGACCAACGCCCGGTATAAAGTTTAAGGCGATAGGCAAAATAACTTTGATCGCTTTTTTAAGAAACTTACCCAGTTTTTTGAACAGTTTTTTAATAAAAAACTCAGGTTGTCCTGTAACTGGATTAATGGAATTTAGTTCGTTACCAACAACATAACGCTCTGGCTCAAGGCCCATGTCGCGCATTTGTCGGTATATGTTCTCTTTGAGTATGGGATTCTTGCGGAAGACCTCCATCGGGATAACCGTTTCGCCTTCTGCAGCGTGGACCATGAATTCGTCTTCATGGCGTCCGTATTCAGCAAGTTTGTCAGCTACTTGCTTAACCGATGCAATACCACCAGAGGGTAGTTCATCGTCGTCAGCAAACATACCCTCTCGGGCTGTTAGAAAAGTTGCAATCCCACCCGCAGGTATTTCGACAGGTTCTATGTCATCAAAATCTTCGAACTCGTCGTATTTTAAAGCTGCTTCTGCCATCTTTTGTTATACGCCCTCTCTATAATGTCACAACTATTGAACCGCCCGTGATCACCTGAACAGTTCCTATGCCACCTGTGGCGCTTAACCCCGACGTAGACGGAGAAGATAGTTCGACCCAAGCCGATCCAGTGTACACCTGCAAAGACCCGACAGTCGTATTCCAGATTACATCTCCCGCCTGAAACTCGAATTTATCAAGTTCTGCAGCCGTAAACTGCGGAGTAGAATCCGGATCAAAAGAGTCTAAACTTATTTCCAGTAAACGTACAGTCCGATTGAACGTTTCTGGGGACACATTTTCCCCTACAACAAAGGGTAATCGGCCCTGTAAAAGCTTGCTCATCTGCGGCCGTTAGGCTGTAAATCTAACCGGGTAGCGCCCACCCGAAAACCAACTCCTGCTCGCACTCCAGAACTGGCGTCATCGTCTGATTCAAACCGCAAGGCAGCTTGTCTGGCACGAGCCCGCATGTCTATTTTTGTCGTAGAAGCGGTAAAACTTGTTGTTTGGTCCGTGCTCAACGAATCGCCCGGAAAGTTACGTTGTTTCAAGACTACGTTGATTTGTTGGGCGCTATTGCTGCCGGTGAACTTTACATCGGGAATCATGCGCCTAATAAACTGAAACTGTTCTCCGTCGCCAATGTCAAAGTCGGCGGACTCAATGTACACGTTGTCCATAGGGGTTCCGTCGTTATCGTTTCCCGTCTCGTGTTGGTACAGATAAGGGGTAGAACTGTCTTTACCCGCAGCCCGTGGGAACGAAACAATGCCCTCGTCTAGCCACGCGGTGCGTTCTAACAACCCAATTGCCCAGGATTGCTCCACGTAGTTGTAAGTGACGTAACGATCTGGGGTGTTGCAACTAGGCCCACAGTAAAACCAACCGACTTCGTTATATTGTTTATTAAGAAACCCAAAAAACTGATAGGCTTGGTCTTCTTCCATGTTGTCAAACACGTAAGAGTGAACACTGCACGGCAAAGGACTAACTGACCCGTTATAGGTGTAAAACCCTTTTTTGTCCATCCAGAACACTCCAGCAGGAGTGTTAACCATAGCGTTCGGACCAATTAAACTAACGCCTTCGTTAATCAGGTTCAAACCAAACGTAAGCGGAGGACCCACAAACTGTAAACTATAAAGAGCTACGTCTGTCCAGATTAACGTTTCTTGACGAGATCGTATGCCACCAATAATTTCTGATCCTGCAGAACATCGCAACGAACCGGCCGTGTTGTCTGATCTTGGCTGCCATTCAGCGGGGTTTTCCTGATCAGAAAAAGCAATAAGCAACGGATCAATAGACCCTGTTCTAGCCGTACCAGCGTCGTTTATAGGGTCAGAACCCAACACGATAACGTGTCGATCCACGTCTGATACCAAAACCTGTAAGCCTTTGGTGGGCGCAAAGTTTGCACCGGTCAAAGCAGTCAAAGCCACCGCACGATCTGTACCCAAGGTATTTGCACTGCTGTCGTAATAAAATATTCCACCAGCACGGACACAGGACAACAAGTCTTCGCCAAAACTGTCCAGTGACCACAAACGCAACTGGTTCAGGTTAGTTAATGAACTGGTAGAGCCCCACGTCCCTCCGCCCCATGTGCCAGCACCCCATCCTGTACCATCAACAAAGACATCCAGACCAACATTGATTTGGTAAGCGCCGACAGTAGAACCTCCGCCGTTACCGCTGTCACTAGCGTTCGCCGTGACTGTATCACCGCTCGTATCCTTTGCCGTGATAGTAAAAGTGCTTGTAGAAGGCACGGTAGCTATTTCATACTCTTGGTTCAAAACCGCGGCTATAACGTTACCGCCTAAAGACGCTGCGCCTGAAAAAGTAACAAAGTCGCCCTGTGACGCTCCATGAGCAGTATCCGTAACTGTAATAGTGCTTGACCCGTTGGTCGCGGCAAAAGTTACGTCACCCGCACTGGTGGTGCTTCGAATAGGGGTAATATCGTTAAAATTGGTGCCTTCTTGTATGTAGAGCTTGGTCCGTGTGCCAAGGCCAAGAAGTTTCGTGCCAGCTAAATCAACCCAACCTAGTAATTTTCGCCCGGTTCCGTCATACGAGGTTTGAATTACTTTAGACCAACCGCCTATTTTTTCCGGGAATCCTTTACGAAAACGAACCAAATTACCGTCGAACCAGCCGCCTTCTGCGCTGTAATCGGTGCCTTCTTTATTTATACCAGGGTTAAATAAGAACTTTTGTAAAGCCATTACGCTTGCTTCCAGTCAAGGTTTTCAAACATCAACGCCTCTGCTGTGCGTCTACGAACCAACCCTTCCAGCACTTGGCCCCCCGCACGGTTCCAACGTTTCATTTCGCTGGGAACGCGGTCAAACTGGCCGCCGTTCAGCACTTTTAGCATGGTGCTTTCGCCAAGGTTAGTGGGACCAAGATTGTACACCCATGCAACTAAAGCATCGAACTCGTGCTGCTCCAGATCAACCTTGACCATGTTGTTAATGTACCCCTCGTACTCGTCCATTTCGTCCGCAAGCATTGTCTCGGCGTCCTCGATAGAGCAGGTTTGACCCTCTTCAACGTTTTTAGTATGTCCATATCCTATGGTCCATACACCAACGCTGTCTTGATAGGCGGTGGTTTCACAACCTTCAAAATGTTTTATAAGCTCCAATCCGTCGCTACTGATCTTCATTAGACACCTCTTCGTCTAAGTCTCGGTAATATTTTAAGATACTAAGCACCTGTCGCAAATACCTTTTTACTTCCGCCATGTTAGTAGAAAGGTTTTCATAACCCTTGGTTGTAAGAGCGTACCAGACATTTGTAGGGGCGTTACCTTCGTTTAAATCATCAAGGTAGGTTTGCATGAGTTCCGGGTTCAATACTGTCCACTCTATCGGCACCGGAACTATTTCATTCGGTAAAGGAGGGTGATAAACAGGAGCTTTTTTAACAATGGTTACTACCTCAACGGGGGCAACTTCCGGGATATCCCGACTTGACCCGAATATAGAACATCCGCTAACCAGCAGAAGTATTAGTAACAGGCTTAGTTTCATCAAATTGATACGGATTGGTGATTGTTTTAAGGTCATTTAGCACCTGTTTTGTGCCTTTATTTATAATGTTTTCAATAAGTTTAGGCTTCCTGACTGACAGCACATCGAGTGAGTGCCGAGAAAACTTTTTTCTGATATCTGTGACCTCGTTTTGCGCTTCCATGTTTTCTTTCTGTAGTCGTTCTACTTGCGCAAGCATTAAGTCATGGTTAGCAATAGTTTGTTTCAGGTTGTCGTTTTGTTCTTCAATCGTGCTTTCAAGCGTTTTTTGGTTTTGAATTGATTGTTCAAGCCTTATTTGAAACGCATCCAGTTCAGCTTGTGATTTGTCATAGTAAAGTTTAAACGCCCCAAGGGTAAACGCCAAAACCAACCCTAATCCCGCACTAATTTGCCACATAGTTCACTCTTGATTGTGAGTTTTTAATTGTTGCTGTCGAATCCGCTCTTCAATTTTTTTTTACTTTCGGTTTTTTGCTGTGCTTGTTTAGCCATAATTATACCAAATAATTAATAAAGCTTTCTTGTCTGGCTCGTTCCATTTGGACTTTGCCATTCTTTGCAATATACAACGTAGCATTTAATTGCTCTACTTTCTGTCTGCGCTCTTCAACTTGCAGATCGTCCATAAGTCTTTGATATTTTTGCTCTGCCACTTGCCGCCAAGCAATTTGATTTACTGGTGTTGTTGCTCCTATATCCATCATTTAAAGATCAGTATGACCCCTCCAATTAAAATAAATGCACAAAGTAAGCCTATAGCGGTCACCCCCATTATAAGCCAAATTTGCTGAATCATCTTTTTTCTAGCTGCTGCTCTAGCTTTGATGGCTTCCATTTGCCTTTTATGATTGGCTTTCTGCCTTGCTTTAGCGTCTTCCCACCGTTGTAACAAGGCTGGATCATGGATAACCAACATATCGTGGAGGGACTTTTCCCATTGATCTCTGCGATGTTTTATGGATTCCAATTTTAGAAGCTCCTGCGAACTAAGGTTATTAATAACAGAGTCTTTCTTTTCACGCTCAAAGGAATCCAACGCATCAGAAAACCCTTGCATCAGTTCAACTGCTTTCGCAGCGCCATCGCCAACCTCGTTCAATTTATTTATTGCAGTAGATATTGTAGACAGGATGGCTCCTGCCGCTGCAACTGATTCAATGATCATGGTAAACCTCTACGGTTTACGTGACATATAGGCCGTAGCGCCGAAGTATAGACCTATGATGCTGGCTTGACTAAGGAACAGCATATCACTTAGAGAAGACAAGGTTGAAAGACGTTCTTCTGGTACAAAAGGCAACAAAGGCAGTAATGAATACAAAACCATTGAAGACATTGCAACCCACGCAATCCTGCGCTGGCTATCTTGCTTTTCTTCTCGGAGATCTAATTCTAACATTTGAGTAGCACGTTCTAGTTCCTCGTCACTAACCGTGCCATCCTGATCGATATCGTATTTAGCCCAAACTGAGTTTTCTTGTAACTTTTTAGGCATTTTCTTTTAACCGTTGCTGTCGATAAAACTCCATGTACTCGTCCCATCGAACAAACCGTTTTTCCTCGTGGATATAAAATAAACCGCTATATATGCTCATCGTTAATCCCAAAACTTTTGGTTAGTCCCGGCCATTACTGGTTTACAGTATGCCGTAATATTATGCTGTTTAATACCGCCCCTGCACCGGACATCTCTGCAATTATGTTCTATCCAATAGGCAAACTGTTGGCAACGGTGGATGTCTCGAAACAACATCTGCTCTGAGCCTTGCGCCACATTCCCCTCTATGACGGTTATTAACATAAAAGCTAGTATTGCGCCTTGCATTTGTCATAAAAACTTTGCTGCAACTATGGTTGCAACCATAAATGGATAGACTCCCCAAATCATCATTTCCAGTTTTTTAAACTTTTCAGACCCCTCCTCTAAACGCTCTTCAATACGTTCATAACGTAACGCGCATTCTATTTGATGAGTTTTTAACTCAGACAAAGCTTGTTCAGCTTCGACATTTTTAACTTGTGATCTTTTTGACGCCATTAATCTGACTTTTTAACAAACTTAACGTTTAAAGGTTTTAAGTCAACACCAGGGTCTTTTGCTTTACCAATATTTAACGCCGCAATTTCAACAATTTTATATAGCCGCCCAATCAACGCATCGTCTTTAGGAGTGGGAGTAAGGCTGCATATAATCGATGCCGCACACACAATACCCGTTACCACAGATATTATATTAAGAACAAAATCCATTACTGTTGCTCCGAGCTTACAGCTTCTAGCTGCTGAGAGTACCAGTTAAAAGCTGCTACATAAGTATCAAGCTGTTTTTGATTGGCGTTAATTACATTAGTAATCTGACCAATCTGCTCTCTAAGTTCGTCCATACGAACAGTTAGCATCTCAGGGTTCGGAGGAAGCTCCACAACCTCAGTTTCTTCTATAACTTCTGCTTCAGTGCCTTGTTCCATCTTCTTCTATTTTCCAAACATTTAAATTAGCAGCGACAGTGCGCCGTTCTCCATCACCCTCGAAAGGGTAAACCATGTGTGTTAGCCAACTAGGAAACATCAAGAACTTTCCGACTTCTGGCTTAATAACAAAACTTTGCGGGGGAGCTAAACGCTCTGTATCTAATAAACTATTACGGCCATAACTAAACGCAAGGCAACCATCTGCATTACCGCTAGAGTTATACAGGCTATACTCAGGGCTTCCCGCTGTAGGCTGGTCTAGGATTTGTTGTGGTACTTTTGTCCATGTTGTACAGGAGACTCCCATAATAGTTTTAGTACCATGATCATGTATGGGATTGTAATCGCCAGCGTAAGAATGAACAGACCAAAGCTCATCGGTCAATACCTCTCTTTTACCTTTTAGTGGATTGCCAGACTGAGCGCAGAACTGCTTGACGTAATCCATTGCCAACCCTTGAATCGTCCAATTAAAGTCTTTCAGCTCTTCACAATGATGATCCATAGTTAATTGCTGGCCGTGGGCTATCTGACCCACTAACGTACCCGCATGACTTTTGCGTTTTTCATCTACCATCAGCTTGTCAAGGTAATCGTTAAGCGTACCTACCATGCTTTCAGATAACTGCGCTTCCAACATAAAAACTGATGGCAGCGAATGAAATTTAAAGTGTTGCGGCTCCATTAACTGGGTATAACAAAATCGTGGTTAACCACAGGTTCTTTTTTCGGATTAGTTATTACAGAGTCATATTGACTTTCAAATACTTTATCCCAATGTGCTATTGGGCAAAGATCTTCTAACTCTTTTTTAGTCCAATCTTTTTCTGCTTTTGGGGTAAAATTGTTAACAGTAACTCCATCATCAGTCTCTGCGGCATCAATAGTGATGTTTCTCTCACTGGTGTAATAATCAGCCTCACCTTCTGTGCCTTGCTCGTATTTCATAGTAAGACTCCAGCGCGTTACCTTCCCGCCTTCACTGAAGGGCTTAGCACTTGTTAAGGTTTTTTTCACTGCCATTTCTAGCCTCCTTTAAGTTTTTCGACTTCAGCCGAAAGTTCTTGAATTGCTTTTACTAAAATTGGAACAAATTTAGAATATTGAATTCCATACTGTTTTCCATCGCCAGTGAGACTTGTTGTTAAATTAGTTTTGTCTGCAATCTTATAGCCAGCAGCTAGTTCTAACTTTTCAACTTCTTGAGCCTTAAACCCAATATCTAACCAATCTTCTTTATGAGTTCCGTCATGAGTAACTTTGTTTAAGTCAGCATCTGGATCATGCTTGTCAATATATTTAGACCTTTTATCCCACTTGTAGGTGACAGGAGCCAAGGCTTTTACAAAATCTAAACCTACGTCTAAATCGGTAAAATCTGTTTTATCTCTTTCATCGGAAGCAACACTCCAATCCACTTGTATGTGCGCTTCTGTAACATTTTCATCACCTAAACAAATCTCATTGCTTTCACTATTAATGTTTCCACCGGGACTTCCTGTAATACCAGCGTCATGTCCTAAGAGCGTGTTATTAGTACCAGAGGTTAAGTTTTGCCCAGCACTTACACCAAAACAACTATTATCATCGCCCGTAGTAACGCCAACGCCTCCAGCATTGTACCCAACGGCGGTGTTGTGATCACAAGTAGTAGAGTTATCTCCAGCACTATGGCCAACAAAAACATTTCCTACACCGCTGGTAATTTCTGCCCCTGCTTTGTACCCAACAGCAGTGTTAGCGTTATCTGAAGATGTTGCTTGAGTTGCTTTTCCCAATGAATTATAGCCAATGGCTGTATTTTTGTTGCCAGCCACATTGGCGTCTAAGGCCGCTGCCCCCAATACTGTGTTGTATGTACCCGTGGTATTTAAATCTAAAGCTCCCGAACCTACTGCTGTATTGCTTGCGCCGGTGCTATTGGCGTTTAGTGCGTTATAACCCACCGCCGTATTTGAATTGACGGTTGTGTTAGAAGCTAAAGCAGAAGCACCAACCGCTGTGTTAGATGCACCCGTTGTATTTACTTTTAGTGCATTTCTTCCAATTGCGGTGTTGTTATCAGCTGTCGTGTTGTTGAATAAAGCGTAGTGGCCCACCGCAACAGCGTTATCGCCAGTAAGGTTATCATCCATTGCCTCAAAGCCAACGGCTACGTTTCTTAAACCACCATTATTAAGACCTAACGCGCCCTCTCCTACCGCAACAAGTTCATCAACTTCATCTTCTGTCTGTAACGCGCCTCGCCCTATTGCAACATTTTCAGCCCCTGTGGTAAGACCGCCTCCAGCATTAACACCCACTAAGGTATTGCCTCCCCCAGTAGTCATTGCATCGCCAGCATTAACACCCACCGCTACATTAGAAGATCCTCCGTCTAAAGTCTTCATGGCATCATGCCCAACAGCAACATTGTTGTCCCCGTCAGTGTTTGCTATAAGCGCATTAGATCCAACAGCGGTATTGGTATCTCCTGACGTATTAGCTCTAAGAGCAGCATATCCCAAGGCAGTGTTTGCACTTCCCGTGGTATTCGCTTCCAAAGCGAGCGAACCTACCGCAACACCAGATGCAGCTGTAAGATTAGCCGCCATCGCGTTGTACCCAAGAGCCGTGTTGTGATTTGCCGTAGTGTTTGCTGCTCCTGCAAAGGTTCCAATAAAAGTATTTTGAGTACCTGTAGTATTTAACTTACCCGAATTAACTCCTACACCTACGTTGAAAGAATCTGTAGCAGTTGTGAAGTTTTGTGTTAAAAAGGATTGATAACCAATAGCAGTAGTGTTTGTTCCTAAAGTATCACCACTTAGCGCAGTATAACCAACGGCTGTATTGTTATTAGTAGCTGTCAACGCATCGCCAGCTAATGCACCAACAAGAGTATTCTTAATTCCAGTAGTGATATTTAAGCCTGCTTGCTCCCCTACTCCCACGTTGTAAACATCTGTTGCCGTAGTCTGGTTTTGACTATATAAAGCCGCAAACCCAACTGCAGTTGACCTACTGCCTAAAGTATCTGTTGTTAATGCATCTTTACCAATTGCTACGTTTCTAGTTCCAGCAGTAAGAGCATCGCCTGCAAGACCGCCAACAATAGTATTAAAAATTCCGGTGGTAACTGAAAGACCTGCGTTATAGCCAACTCCGACGTTGTATACATCTGTTGCTGTAGTAAAGTTTTGGGTAAATAATGCAGCGCGTCCAATAGCTACCGATTTACTTCCAAGGGTATCAGCAGTCAATGCAGAGTAACCCACCGCTACGTTATGATCAGCATCAGTAAGAGCGTCACCAGCAAGGCCCCCGATGAGGGTGTTTTGAATTCCAACGGTAATTGATTCGCCAGAGCCATACCCAACTCCGATGTTGTACATATCAACATTGGTTGCAGGATTTTGGGCGTTTAAAGCGTTATAGCCTACAGCTACAGATCTGTCACCTATTGTGTTCGACTGTAAAGTTAAAGAACCCACCGCTGTGTTGGTGTCGCCTGTAGTATTAGCCTCTAATGACTGCCTTCCAACCGCCGTGTTGTTATTAGATGTGGTATTAGCCTCTAACGCTTCCGCGCCTACCGCCGTATTTGACGCGCCTGTTGTGTTGGCTGCTAATGACTGCCTTCCAACTGCCGTGTTTGCACCGCCAGTGTTTAATTGCAGCGCATTAGCACCTATGCCTGTGTTGTTGTTAGCTGTAGTTGTGGCTGAACCCGCAGTGTCGCCCACAAAAGTGTTGTCAGAACCACTTGTCAGGGCATCCCCTGCATTCGCACCTATTGCGATATTATCTATTCCTGTAGTTATCGATGAACCCATCGCATTACTACCAAGCCCTATATTGCTTGTGCCGCCTAGCACGTCTAGGACATCTGTAACAGCAGCACCAGAACCAGCACCATCCGTAGCGATCATTCTAATGCCGCCATTTGGTATGACCACATTTGCGCCAGTACCTTGTGTTAGGGTAACTGCATCACCCGCAGAATTTTGTACTACCCATACATTAGAAAGAGTGTTTGGGGCCAGAGTGACTGTACAAGCTTGTGAAAGAGATCCTGTAAGGGTAAGGGCCATCGAGCGAAATGCATCACTAGAACCGTCAGCCATCGTAAGGGTCGCGGTAGAGGCATCAGACAAAGCTTCCGATCCCGTCCCGAATTTTTCGGCGATCAGCTCTAAATTCGTATTTGTACTCGTACCCCAAGTTCCCGATTCATCGCCAGTGGCGATCTCTTTTAATCTTAGGTCATTAACGTAAGTTGCCATTTATGCTACCTCTTTCCAATCTGGTGTTTGACTGTCATCAATAGTTGACCAACCTGGTGTTTGGCTGTCATCAATACTTGCCCAATTTGCTGTTTGGCTATCATCGATAAGCCCCCAAACATTAACGCCACTCGTTGTACAAGCCGCTTCCACGCCTGTTGGGAACACATTCGCATCGCCATCGAACGTAACCGATCCAATAGATCCAGTAAGCGCATCCATTGTGGCCGAAATTGTATTGCTTGTGATGGCTGTGGGCGTTCCGACTGCTGTTGTCCCTGCCACGCCTGTGACAGAGACTGTCGCCGCGCCTGTAACCGAAACCGATCCCAGTGTTCCTGTGCCTTCCACGCCAGTAACCGAAGTGCTTGCGTCAGCCGAAACCGTAACTGAGCCAAGCGTTCCCGTACCAGCAACACCCGTGGGACTGACATTTGCTTCACCTGTGACCGTAACTGAACCAAGAGCACCAGTGCCTGATACCCCAGATACACTAACACTCGCATCAGCGGATACAGAAACCGAGCCAAGAGTCCCTGTTCCTTCAACGCCTGTAACTGAGACATTAGCGTCTGCCGTAATCGAGACTGTGCCAAGAGTCCCTGTTGCTCCAGGTACTGCTTCGCCATTACCCCACGTTCCTTCGCCCCATCCATGAGAGGAAGAATTCCATCCATCAAAGGCAACCTTGACATCAGCCACACACTATATCCTATGCAATCCTGATGATCGCGTTACTAGCATCTGCTGCTGGAAACTGAATTACAAAGTCTCCACTAGTGGATGTCTTGTCTGCGCCAAAATCTAACGCACAAACTGCTCTGTTTGCACTTCCTGCGGTAGTAGAGGAATTATAAATTAATGCTCCTCTTGCTGTAATTGAAGCACTAGACCAAGTAGTATCAGCAAAGTCTGTAAGTGCTGTAGTTCCTGATGTGGTTGGGTCTACGTTGGTTAACGTATTACCACCAGCGGTATATCCCGTGCCAGATACTTCGTTAGTTGTTGCATAAGCAGTAGTGGATGCAGCCAAAGTTGCACTGCTAGTATACAAAGCAATTTTAAACGTATTGCCAGTACCCGTGGTGGTTGTCGTTCCTCCACCAGAACCGTTATGAAAGTTGTGTATTCCCTGAAGTAACTCAGACTTAAAAGAAGTACACATTGCTGTCGTAATAGCCATTACAGTCTCCTTAATATATCTGCAATGTCTGGGTGACCTTGCTGAATAAATTCATTCATAAGAGTAGTTCTATCACTCTTAATAGCTTGTTTAATAATACCTAAAATTACATGATAAATGCGACTCTTAAAAGCTTCTGCTTGCTGCCTAACAATAGGATCAACAGAGTCAGATATACCAACTATTTGTTCTACCGCTCTTTCTGCGAGTTCTTCTGGCGACAACCCACGATTTTGCGTTGTTTTTACTACCACGTCTCCCATGTTAGATTTAACAGCTATTTCAAACATTATCTTCCTTTACTAATGTCGTAACGATACTCATCTTTTGCACCATAACCTTCTCCGAGGTCCTTTATTGCAGCAATTGCCTGTCCAAACCGTTGTTCGTACTGAGCCACTTCTTCTGGCACTTTTAAAAAAGTAGCTGCTTCTACTAAAGTACCGTACAACAACGCATCCGGTGCGTTAGTTGATAACCATGTGGTGCCACTGTCTGCCCCTGCAGTTAAGGACGCAGGGCGGTATTTATAATGCAATTCGAAAGTGTAACCACTATCTGGAGTTGGCGCTAAAATAAAAGTCGTGTCATCAAACAACGCATAGTATTTTGGAGTGCCTGTGGTAGAAGCGTTAGGGGTGTAAGCTCGTGCAAACGAAACGTGCTTGAACAACAGATAGGAGTACTCGCTGTCTTTAATTACAGCCAAACTATACGGCGCTAAAAAATCAGTGGGCGTTGATAAATAGGTACTGTTGTTAGTTGCGTTACCTGTGACGTTTTTTCTAAATACAGGTAACTCTACGTTTTTTAGGATGCGTTCTTCTGATTCTTTAATAAACGTAGGTAATTGTGTATCAAAAGTGGTTTCAGACGTTTCGCAGTAATCTTTAACCGCTGTTTGTAAAGTTGCGTATGTAAAACTCATGTTGTGCTCACCGTGACAGTTCCAACCTGACCAATCCCCCGAACAGGAATAAAAGTGCTTTGAGTAACTAGCGGAACTCCTACGACAATTACCGTGGGCTCTACACGGTCCGGTCTAGCATTGCGCAAAGCTTGTGGATCGTCTGCGTTTGGTGGTGGATACAATTGAGGTTGTTTTGGTTCGAACTCATCTGGTCCGACCAAAGACCCATTCCATTCCCGTTTCATGGAATTTAATTTGTAACGAAAACCAGATCTATCTGATATCCCGTATGCGTATTTTCCTCTGGCAAAAGCTCCCATCGTTACGACCTATACGTTTCGTATGAAGGGCTAATGCGTAAAGAAGCACGATCTCTATCTTCGTCAAGAGCCCGTTGTAATTCTTCTTCGTAAATAGTTTTTAAAGCCCCCATAAGTTGTGGGTTTCGTTTCATGGACAAGTAATACGCTAATCCTGCAGTTAAACAAGGATAAAACCTAAAAGGAACCTCTGCTGTGTTCGTGTATGCGTCCGCATCGTCAATTCTAGTTAGCCGGTTAAATTTAACAATATCCGTATCGTTATCTGGTGCGGGCCAAATTTGTAACACGGGCGTTATCTGCCTGTTTAAGAAAAATTGATTTGGTCTACCCGATTGTGACTTGTTAGGTATGTTAAGAAAACTTGAGCGACTTACTCTTTGTATTTCAAAATCAGTGCTGTCTCGGGTAACGACTGCCGACAAAATATCTATTGTGGACTGCACGTTTGTTAGATCTACAGCCGCGGCTAAAGTGCTTGACGCACCGCTGGTGCCGCCAATAATTGTTTCTCCGCTGGAAAACGTTCCAGAGGGTATTGTAATAGCCAAGGTGGTGCTAGAAGGTTTACTGGTAACGCTAGCTGTTGCTGCGCTAGTGCCTCCAGTAAGAGTTTCTCCCACAGAAAAACTAGTAGAAGAACCCACTGTCATTGTTAAAGTTCCACCAGGGTAATCCCTTATGCCCGTGGCTAAAGTTATGGATACCTCTTCAATGGTCCATTGATTTAATCCACGATTGGCCCAATCGGCAAACAGTAAGTTAAGAGAACGTTTGGCGCTTCGTAGATCGTAACCAGTACGAACTTCTAAACCGCAACGTTCAAATGCTTCTTCCACGTACTCAGCAACGTCTAATTCGAAATCTTTAGAACCTGATGTAGCCATTATTCTTCATACAAGTTATTGAAAGTTACCGCTGGATCTAAGTAACTTTCGTGGCCTTCAGCAGAATGTTTCCACTGAGACGGTTTAAAATCTGGCGCTCCTTCTCCGGTCACCCAAAGAGCGGGACTTGTAGCCCTTACACGGTTGTTCGGTAACGCCACTATATTTCCTTTCCATTTACCTTCTTCTGTTATGCATAATACATGGGACTGCTTGTGTTGAGCAGAGTCATCTGCAATATCAGATTCTGTATAATCTACAGTAAAAAGGTATTTAGAAGTAAAAAACTCTCCACCAATCTTAGCAATCCACGGGGAAGAGCTTACCCTATCCATAACCACAACAGAATGATGATGAGACTCACAGTCCCAAGGCTGGGATAAATGATCATCCATAGGTTCCGGATAATCTTGCATAGGCATATCACACACTAAGCCTTGTATTGGCATCCTAGCCCACATAGCTCCTCCATGTATGTTGCCCTCATCGTTATCCTCACAATCTGCTTCGCAGCCGGTAAAAACAACCTGAAAACTTAAAGAGCGGTCAGGTACTGTATTTACGGCTATCGCTAAACAATGTAAAAACTCTCCGTGATATTTTTCGTGGTTATGCGTAAATTCTCGTCGCACCCAACATTTAAAATGCGGGATGTTGCTGATTAAATACGACACTAAATGTCAAGATCTCTCTTCTTTGACATTCTCATCATGGCACCGCCTTTAGATTTTTTCATAAGGGAGCCTCCTTTAGATTTTTTCATCACAGAACTATTTTTAGATTTCTTTTTAGCTGACCCTGCGTTACCTATGTTTACTCTTGAACCCGGCATAACTACCTCACGTATATGTTGTTACTTTACGACGCTCGTTTAACACTGCGCCGCACCCTTTTGCAATCTCCTGCCGTACACCACCGCCACGAGACATGTTTCTTACTGTTGCTTTTTTCGTGTTTTTGACAACAGTTTTACCTTTCGACCCTTCCCGTTTTTTCTTTTTTGCCGTGGCCGCTCGTTCTGACTTACTTAACGAACGTGCTTTAGCTAAAGGAAGACAACGGTCTGGGTTTTGCTTGTCTTTTGACGTGCCACATTCACCGACAATATTTCCGCTGCTATCAATGCGCACCCATTTCTGATCACGCCATTTTTTTAACTCACCCACTAGGATTTTTTCCTTTTAGATTTTTTTGCGTAATTAGGGTCTTTGCAATACTTAGAAGCAGCCATGTTCGCATAAGCAGACGGGTAAGTATCAAAAGTGCGCTTTGCCCACGCTTTTCCCGCAGGGCAAATCTTGCTTCCTTTGCTTTTTTTGGAAGCTCCGCCACCTTTCCTATAATAGGTCAGTCCTTTTGGCATAGAAGCGCGATTCATTTACCACGCCTCACACGACCAATAACGCGCCGTGAACTTATCTTTTGCGGTATCACAATTATGGCGGGCTCTAAAACTCTTCCTACGTTTAGGCTGGCTTTTTTTAATCGTCATATCAGGATCGCCAAAACGAACCATCTTAACCTCATCGCCTTTTTTAGCTAAAACTACAGACTTTTTAGAACCACCTTTTGAACGCTTTGGTTGGTTGTACCCAGAAAAAGTTTCTCCACGATACTCTAATCTTCCGGAAGGCAGTCTTTTTACGTTCTTTACAGTAGCCACGTGGTTTTACGCATGAAATGCGGTCATAGTGGTAAAGGTTGACTGCGTATATTGTATATAAGCACCGCCTGTAAACAGGACGCCCTCTTCAGGAATAGCAACATCTCGGGTAACTGTTGCACTAGCTACCGTGCCAATTTTCATCGTACTTGTGCCCGTAGGGGAAGTAATCAAAAAATCAATAGTCCCCGCCGTACCGGAGTTTACAATGTACGCACCTTTCAGCCTTGTTCTTCCCGCGAATATAACGTCTGCAGCAGAGTTGTTGATCCCTGCTGACACATTACCCGCTGGATCGCCTACGGCTGCAATGGCTGTAACGGTCTTAAAATACTTTGATCCCGTTGCAGTTCCCGCGTTTGCGCCAGTAATCGACTCTGTTTGAGAATCCCCATTTACATCAGTTCCTGTGACTGTAAAAGAAATTCCAGAATCATCACCAGCAGACAAAATAGTAACTATTCGTCCTGAACTAAACGTGCAACTGCCACTATCAGCAAGCGCACCGCCAATCGTTAAATTAGCGTTGTCACCCACAGCAGCGGCAGTTGAAATCCCATCGGCATCTAAGGCTTGCGTGTCAGCCGTAATAAAAACAGCTTTAACATCTGATCCTGCCATAAACTACTCCTTGATTTCACCTCGAAGGACCATAGCTTTGTACTCTGCGCTTCCCACAGGGGGCAAAGTAGACGCCTTTTTAGTCGTCTTTTTAGCCGCAGGTTTTTTAGCAGGAGCCTTCTTTTCCGTAGATTTTTTAGTAGTCGCCATTTACAACCCCTATCGGCCTTGTGCAGCAAATAAATAATCGATGGTGGCCGACTTAGTGCCCGTCGCAGAACCCGAAAGTTCCATCGCACCGATAGCCAGATTTTCATCGTCCGGTATGTTATCAGTGTGCGTAGCGACTAAATTCCTGTTTACAAAAAACTCTACAGAGCCTGTACCTTTCACATGGAACCCTAACGTGACATAAGTATCGTCAGCTATGTCTACTCCAGAATCAGTAGTAGTGGCTGTGCCGTCCTTTTCCGTAACACAATCAATGTTAGTGTCACCATCATCCACCTGGAAAACAATGCGATCAGCAGCCGTAAGCATAGCCTCTGGATTAGTGGCAAAGTTCACAGTCAACCCTACGCACAAATCAATCGCGCTTCCTTCTGAATCACCAACTTTAATTTTGGTTTCAAACCAAATATCGCGGCTAGTAGACAATGCAAATATTTCATTGCCTTGTACAGAAGCTCCGTCGTTATCTGTGGTTGCTTGAGAGGTAAGAACTAATGTACCACTTTCGGCGTCTGCGCCCAAAGCAGCGGTAGCACTGCTGTCTTTAACAACAGTCCAGTCGTTTGTGTTGTCCAAAGCAACCCCAGTAAAATCGTCCATGTAGACAACGTAGTCTGGATTTTTGTCGATAGGTAGGTTTTCAAACCATTTGCGATTGCCGTCTTTCCCGGCAAACAGAATAGGACCAGTAAAATGAGTAGCCATGTGTTTCTCCTGTCGTGGCTAGTGTCAGTCTCCCCATGAGACTGTCAGGATCATTGAAGAATACCTGTTAAACAGGCAAAAAGAAAGGGCGACATGCGCCCTTTCCATAGTAAACAAAGTTTACTTTACGCGCCCGGAGTTCCGAACACGGCCCTCCAATCAGACACACCGAAAGAGTATCTTTCGCGAGCCTTGAATCGCATATTTCCAGTGTCAAAGTCACCTTCCATAGCTGTTTTAATTGGAGTCCTTTGGAACAACTTGAAGCCGTTAGGCGCATCCGTCTTGATGAAGAAAGCATCAGTATCCGTAAGGAAGTGATTAACTACTGCACCGTCAGGTAGCATACCCATTGACTTGTTGGCGTTAATATCATTATCCGCCGTTCCGGGTCGCAGATTAGAGTTCAATACCCTTTCTGCAATAAATTGAAGCTCTTTAGGAATAATTAGTTTCATTCCTCGAACCGCAATTTTTAGTCCTCTTTCGTCAGTAAGACCAGCAATGTCAATCAACATCTGCTCAAGCGAAGTCTCGTTGAGATCCGCAGCAGTGCTGAGTAGGTTGCGTTGGTTACCTGATAAAGAAGGGTGAGAAGAAGAACAAAGCGCAACACCATCTCCAATGGCAGAAGCACCCGCCGTGAAGGCGTTGTTCAACACAGTTGCAGCACGTACTTGCTTGGTCTGAGACATAGAACGCGCAAGAGCACGTGTATATCTAGAAGCAAGACGGTCATACAAATTATCTTCGATAGCTTCTTCAGTAATCGAGAAAGCAAGAGCAATTGTCTCGTGAGTGTATCGAGCAGTATATGTTTCCTGCGCGTCATCAAAAGAAATTGCGTTACCTTCTGCTTTTACTGGAGCAGTACCAAACCCTGAAAGCATGACTTCTTCTTCAAATGCTCGATCAGAAGATTCTTCTTCGAAAATCTCAGCACTCTCGTTGTCATAACGATCATATTCCAGCCCGAACAAAGCATTTAAGCCGGGTTCAAGCTCCTTCGCCAATTGTGCGCGAGTAATAGCCATGATTACCTCCTAACTTATATGCCGGTTGTTGTGGCAGTGGTTTGAGAGTCGAATCGTGCGTTCGGTGAGTTGTAGTGTGCATTTATTCTTACAATCAATGGAATACCTGCAGCAGTAAAATCACTGTTAGCATCGTCATCAACAATACCCATGATTTTAAGCGGCAAAGTAGCCGTGGTTGCAATAGTAGATACACCCAACGCCGAACTAGATCGACCGGTGTCAGTTGAGCCCGTTCGTGCAGATGTTCCCAAACTTGCGTTAGCAAAAACAGCAGCAAGTGCTGTAGCGCGATTAGTTAAAGTCGCATCGCTTGCAACTTGGAAAGTTTGCATCGGATTATCAGCAACAAGAGCTTTGACAGGATGATTCGTGTCAACGCTTGCGTTGTTAGATCCGGGCCAGTAATTTTTGAATACGGTCTTCTTTGAGGAAGAGTCCACATACTCTACGCCCATCAAAACACCCAGCGCAGCGGTAGTACCGCCCGCAGTGTCACCAGCTTGATCAATCACGCCAGCGGCGAGAGGGATTACTAAGCTGTATTGATAAATGGCATTAGTGTTGTCAGAAGCAATTTCATACTTCGTTACACCTGTAGAATTTGCGGCACTACCTGTTAGTCCTATTGGACGCAGACCGTAAGCGGTTTCCTGATTAGCCATATTAGTCTCCTAAAACCTTACTTACGAGAACCACCAAAAGTAACACGAGATTGACGGTCAGGTTTGTCAATCCGCATCGTGGAATGTGCATTTTCGCGTAAAATATCCGTTTCTACAGCTTCGACCTGATCTGCATGTTTTGATGCAAAATAAGCCGTTCTTTCGTCCACTGTTTCTTGCGGAATTCTAGCTAAAAGCAATCCGCCAACTCCAAATACACCTTCATATTTACCCGTCTCCAATACAGGAGCTTCAAAATCCGGATACTCGTCCTTTCGGACTAGTTCATAACCTTCGCGTAAACGGCCGGTTATATTACTCGTGTCTTCTACGCCACGAGTTTCGGCACGTATCCAACGATGTCTGAACCCCGGAGGTGCGGGCGGTGCATCTAATTTCGACGGTGGAGCCCACGGCCTACGCCTAGCCGTATTTGCTCTCGATGACTTGGCGCGAGAGGTTTTTTTGATAGCTTCCATTGTTTCATTATCAGAATCTGTCATTTTTAATCCTTCACGTATTTTGCGTATTCTTCAAGTGGCACTCCCAATCGTTTGGCAATAGTGACTTGGCTCGGGGAGAGTCGAACCTGCTTGCCGCGCCCTTTTTTAGGACGAGACACACCCGCAACAGTTTGCGTAGTGCGTCGGCTTTGGGTGGCGTCTTCTTCAAGATCAAACTTGTGAGGAAACGCCTCCCGAATTTTTGAATCTAAGGCATCATAATACTCATCACTGGTGCCGTCCATCCCTTTATCTTGGATCAATTCCTTGTGAATTCCGAATGCAGCAAAGGTCATGGCTGAGTCTGTACCAAACCAACTGTTGTTTTCTGCCCAATCTTCAGCTTTTGGGTCGGGCCTTTGTTGCTGGGGGGCAGGCTGGTAAACAGGTTGTTGTACTTCCTGCTCGAACTGCGCAGCTTGTGTTTGACGTTGTGCAGCCGCTTGAGCATGGCGATCTTTGGCTACAGCTAGTTGCGATATTTTTTCTTGCGCAGCCAACTGACGATCTGTATCGCCAGTTTCAATCGCAGTCTTGAGTTCCTCCTTTGCCCGTTCGGCTTCAGAAGCAACGCGATTACCATACTCATCAATGTAATTTTTATCCAGGTTATGAAGACGCTGTTTAATCTGGCTATTTTCTGATTGAATTTGTTGCGCGTAACGAAGTGCTTCTTCTCTCTCTCTTTCAGCTTCTCGTGATCTTTTAGTAAGCTGATTAATTCTTTTCTGAACAGACTTGCTGTACTGTTCAACGTCGTCTTCACTTGCGGTTTGTTCCGCTGCCGGTTCAGGTGAACTGGGTTCCTCGGATTCTGTATCCGCCACTTCTTCCAAAGTGACTTCTTGTGCTTCTTCGGTAAACTCCAGATCAATTTGACCATCATCGGCTTCGTGCTTGGGCTTTGCTTCTGCCATAGTGCCGTTCCTTAGTTAAGATGAATGTCGTTAGGGTCTAAAATAGTTCCAAGTATTTCGTCGTCGTTTAAAATGCGAACTTCGCTGCCAAAAGCAGCTTTTTTGTCGCCGTTTAAACGAAACCGAGAACCTGCGTAACGGGCAAAAATTACCCACTCGCGTTCTTTACACCATGCTCCATCCGGATACCGTTGCTTATCCGCATAAGCCGAAGGACCCATTTTAAGGACATAGCCTACTTGCGTCTGTACTACATCTTCTTCTATGGTTTTTGGGCTTAATAAAATACCGCCTTTGCTTTTTTGGGCGGGTTTGAAAGGAGCGATTAAAATACGCCACCCGGTAGGTTGTGGGAGACGTTCTATAACACTTTTATCTACTAAAGAAGGGTCTAAAACTCTTTCTTCTTCTGCGACGTAGCAATCAGATAAATCTTCTGCTTCATTCGTTTCAGGCATCTTGTTCTTCCTGTTTTTTTAGCATTTCAGAAAGTTCAACCAAAACGTAATCACACGCTCTGATTTCACCCATACACTCTCTGTAATGTTCCATATCCTTTATCCCACCATCAGTCATGAGTTCCTGAATCTGGGCTTTGCGGCCTTTTAGTGTTTTTTGTACAAATTGTACAACATCCAGACCGTCCAACTACTCTCCTGTATCTTACTGTCTGAGTAACTCCGATACTATCGCAGTTTTCTACGCAATAGTAAAGCGGCCACCACGCTCTGCTGCGCCCATGCCACGCTTCTTACCCGTAGTAATTTTGGCAAACTCAGTGTTGGGTGTTGCTACTTCTTTAGGCTGTGCATAAGGTATGCTGCCTTGGCCTTTAATTTCCGCTTTTGTAGACGGCTTCGGGGGCTCTTTGATGGGAGCGCCATTAAATTTTACTGTTCTCATTGATCACCTCGTTGTTTCAATAGTTCTCTTTCGATACCTGCATCTATCCTAGCTTGTGTTTGCGCCTCTTGGCTTGCTAAACGCTGCTGGAAGTTAGATTCGCGTTGAGCAAGTTTTTGTCGTTCAAGCTCAATTTCTTGCTGCTCTCGGGCTACGTCGTTTTGTTCCTGTTGAGACCGCAATTCAAGTTCTTGTTGTTTCAACTGAATTAACGGGTCAGGACCTTGCTGTTGTTGCGGTTGTCCCGATTGTTGTATTTGAGAGCCTAGTTGGACAACCTGCTGCATAATTTGAGCAACAAACTGGGAAACCAAAGCTTGATAAGGCTGGTTGGTTTCGGCGTTGGTCAGCGTGACATTTGGGTTTTGTTGAACAAACGTTTGCTCCGCTTGTTCTTCTGCCATTAATTGCACATGGTTTAATATGTGTTTTTGAATGCCTAACCCCACTTGTGGCAACGAAGAAGCCATACCACCTGTCGCAAAAATCAAATGCGCCTGTATATGAGCCATGTGATCCTGACCCTTGAAAGCCTGTAAAGGTACATTTTCAAGCACATCCATGTTTTCACGCGCAGGATCTTTGGGATAAGGCTCATCTGGAGCGTCTGCTTTTAATATCTGATTGACGTTTTTGACGCCCATAGCGTCGTAAACGCGCCGGTAAACCTCTGGAATGTTGTGTATTTCAGGGGCTTGCATAGCCATTTGTAGCTCTGTTTGAGCCAAAGCTATACGTTGGCTTTGAGAAAAGATATTCGGGTCAGATACGGGTAGAACATCCACACGATCATCAAAATCCGTTGCTTTGACGGCTTGTTCCGCTCCGGGCACCTGATAAGGGTACACAGGCGGTAAACTTTCAGCCATTACCCTGGAAAGTATCTTAAATTCTACTTTCATGGCGTAGTGAAGACGCTTGTGAATGGCGCTCATGACACGCGCACCCTGCTCAATCATCGCAATAGTCGTACCTACCGCTGCAGATTGGTTTCCATCGCCCACTTTCATATCAGTTATTGTGGCAAAACGCTGTGCTGCCTGTACTACAAAGCCTAAAAGCTGGAATAACGTGCTATCAGGCCCTTTGAAGGGTAAAGGCATCAAACTGTCGCGTATAACGCCTCCGGGAGCGTCTACGTCCCTAAATTCACCCGGCTGTAGGGGGTCATCATCGTCTCGAATGCGCAAACCACGCGCTTTAAAGCCCGCTGGCAGGTTTGAAAGCGTCCCAGCATCGATTAACTGCCTCAAGGCAGCCGTTGCAGTCCTAGAAAGGCCGCCAATGGTGTGAATCAGGCCCATTCCATAGAATCCGAAGCCCGGAAGGAACTTATAATGCACAAAATACTGGATTTTGGCTTGCATTGGGTCGTCTTCTAGGTAATTTCGTCGGATAGACAACACTTTTCCGTTGTCTTCGCTAATAGTAACGATGTATGGAACCTTAATACCCGTAGGTTCCCCGTCCTCATCCATGTCTTCGTAGCCTTCGATGTCCAAATCGACGTGGCACTCCAGCAAAGTACAGTCATAATCGATACCAGAAGGTTTTTCACCGTCTATGTAATCAATTTCGTCCGATAAACTGGTGCTTTCTGGCTGAGAGGGCAACACTTTGATGTCACGATAAAACCCACTGACCTGTTGTTTACGCAAATCATTGAGCGACATGCGAACTACGTGGGTAATGTTAGGACAGGTTTCTAAATCATTGCTTTCATAGGGCACAATCAAGTGCTCTGCCGGTACAAACTTGGAAACAGGGCGTCCTAAAGCGTCGTCAAAGTAGACTTTTTTGAATGTAGAACCCGCCAACGGCAGATAAAACAACATTTGGTCCACTTCTGGCGTGTATTCTTCCATCACGGTAGTGATGTAGTAGTTCATAAAGTCCCGCACACGCGATGCTTGTTCAACCTTGTCGTTCGTTTGGGTGCCCATCACCGCTGTTCTTACGGGACCATCCGCGGGGATTAGTTCATTAAAGGCTTGTGCCTGAAACTGCACTGCTGCCTCGGCCAAAACCGGATGTGTTACCCCGGTAGCACCCCTGAACGGCTCTGTGCGTTCTTCGTAATTAAATCCGAGAAGCTCCAAACCGTTTGAATACGCATCTTCCCAGTCCTGTCTGGACGCTTTGTTGGCTTGATACTGCTCTAACAGTTCGTTTGAAATGCCCTGTAGCACTTTATCTGGCAAAAATTCAGCCAGATTGTCATAAAAATCGTCTTCTCGTTCGCGATTACGAAACGGATCAAAGTCTAACGTGGCCCCGCCATCGTCTTCCTGTATGATTTCGATGCCTTCAACATCGGTAATCTGTGCCAAACCGTTGGGTAGGGCTTCTATTTCTACTGCTTCTACGTCTTCGTCGGACAGCATACCGCCTTCACGATCCATCAACGACACTGGGGGTCTATCACCATTTGCCATAATTATTTACCTAAAAGTTTGGAACATAGGAGGGGTCACTGGACCTGTTTGAGCCCGTAGTAAAGGCGCGGGTTGCGGTCGTAAATTACCTAAAAGACCACCGATACCGCCCTGCAAGCGGGCCGTAGGTTCTGCCTGCAAGCGGGCCGTTTGAAGCGCAGAGGCTTGTAGCGCCGCAGTTCCTCCAGGTGCGCCCAAGTGTGAGCTTAACTGGTTAACCTGCTGTGTCACGTTCTGTAACTGATTAGCCAGTTGCTGAGTATCAGGTTCGGCTACCTGCCCCATTTGTTGGGGAGGCCCCATTATACCCGTGGGGGTAAAACGTGTCCTGAGTCGATCCATTTGGTCAGGTGGAATTCGAGCCGATTGCGGGTCAGGAAGCGCGGCGGTTACTATAGGAGAACCCATCGATCCGGGTCCGTCAGATCGAATAATGCTACCTAACCGATTAAATTGTTGCTCATTCGTTATTTGATTGCGAACGGGTAGTCTTTGAAAAGACTCCGGTCCCATAGGTTTCTGCCCGAATTCCACCTGACCAAGAGGCGTCTGGCCACGTTGTTGATACTCGTTTCGCAACCTTTGCACATCTTCGGGTGCCATAAAGTTTCTAAAAAAACTTCTATCTAACCCGCCTCCGAAAGGACCTTGAAACTGGGCGGGGCCTCCGTAATTAAAGTTTTGAACAGGGCCGCCCTGTGCGTAGCCTTCCCGAGTTTCCGCACCTGCTTCATTTAGCTCTATTACCGAAACAGCCGTTCTCGAAGGGAGATTATTGACTCGAGCACGTTGTCTACCGCCAGAAGGCCACTGCGACTTATCTATTTTTTTACAATAGGGCTGGCCGCCTTCAAATGCCAAGGTGTAGTATGCGGGGCACTGGTAACGTTGTTCATCTCGTAAACCATATTGGCCCGGTTCAGATTCCGGGTTTTCAGTGTTAAACGAAATATCTCCGTAATCTGGAATAAACACACTTTGCCCTGTCGGCAACGTCACATAACGACCTTTGGTTCCACTACCGCTAGTTGTTGAACCAAAATCTAGCTTAGGCATTCCCGTGGCTGTTTGCTCTGTGCCTTCACCTTCCTCGCCCTCTTGACTTCCGCTACCAAAGCTGAGTTTTGGCATGGGCTGGAACACCTGTCCCCGATAGACGTTTTGTGCTTCCATTTCTTCCTGCGTCATTCCTTCATAAGGGTATACCGTTTCTTTGATGTCCATACCCAGCGTCGGTGCGTAACCGCTAGTGTAGTCGTCAATCATGTCTGCTACCAAAAAGTTCGGCGCGTTCGGATCAACTTCTTGTGTGCTTATTGCCGGGGGCACTCCAAAAGTACTGCGGTCCACGGTATCTGGTGTAGGTGCTTGAAACACGGCAGTTGGCGCATCTTGGTTAGCTAACTGGGCTTCGAGTAACGCACGGTCTGCGGCTTGCTGGTCTACAAGCTGTTCAGCCCCAAGAACCTGCGAATCTAAATTCTGCTGTGCAGCCAACTGCGTGGTTGCCTGATCCGCTAACTCCTGCGCCAGTTCCTGATCCAGAGTCTGTGCTGCTGTCGGTTCTTCTCCCAAAACAGGTACAACATTATCCTGAACTACCTGCTGCTGTGCCGCTAACTGTTCTGCAGCCAACTGTTCCTGTGCTGCAAGGTTCGCGAGCCGTATACGTTCAGCCTCCGCTGCTGCGGCTTCTTCTGCCGCCCTGTCTGCCATTACTTGGTCCGGAGTTCGCCCCGTACCCACAGGTTGCTGCGGCTGTTGCGTGGTTGTTTGGGTAATGGGCTGCGTCGTAGTCGTTTGAGTGGTAGTAGGGCGGCCATCGCCAAAGCCGGTTCCCGGTATATAACCCTTGTCACTTTTAGTCGTTTCCACCGGAAGGGTATATGGCACAGTCGGGTCACTTAACGGGGCATCTGTTATGGTTTCCTCTATGGGCGGACCACCAGGACCGTCTTCGATAGGGGAGGTATCGCCAGTGCCCGACGTGCCTTGAGATTGTGTTACAATTGGTCCGCTTGGAACGTTGCCAGAGGTTTCTGTTGACGTGTCTCCCAGGTACAAGAATTCGTTATTTTCCGGACGGCCATAACCCAGATCGTCCATTTGCAACAAGTCATCTGAGATTAATTTTTTTTGTACTCTGTTTAACTCTTGTAACGGATCGTCCCCTGAAAACGGGTTATATTTACCATATTTTCCGCCTACAGGACCACCCCCGTTCATGGTCTGCATGGGCACGGTTTCACGTGGAACGTCTAGTCGTGCTAGGGGTCCCTGACTGTAGTTGCGGATCAAATTGGACAGTCCGCGAGAAATAACTGGTCTATTCATGTTGGTTACCATACCACCTTTTGCGTATTGACGTACTTCTCCGCCGTAAAAACGACCAATTTGCGTTTTTAATATTTTTTCTCTTAACTCAGGAGTTAACCGGATACCCCTAGCCATGACATAAAGCCCTTCCCCAGTCTTTTCATCAAACATTTCTTCTACGTTATTTAACATGCCGACATGGTGCGTTTGGTTCACGTCAAAAGCTTCTTTTAGCATGGGCTTGCCTTGAGAATCTGTAACAAGGATTGGAATTTCTTCTGTGTATTGCGCCCCATACCTTTTAGCAAGTTTTTTCAAAACGGCAGGTAGTTTTTGATCGTACTCCGGGCCGTAATCTTTGTCGGGCATGTTTTGTATAAATCGGGACGCATAACCCGGCACAATGGCAAATGAATCAGATCCTTGTTCCGCGGCTTTGAGCAGCAATGTCTCAACAGCGAGGCTTCGCGCGGCAGCTAAATCTTTCAACAACGGAACATCGCCAGATCTTCCTTGTTTTTGCAAGGCGTCCGATTGTAGCTCTTCTAGTAGCAAGGTTTCCTCGCCTTGGTCTTCCCTCAAAGTGGTTCTAGCATGCATAAACGTATTCGGGTGTTTTATTTCAAGGTTTCTGCCCGCCACAATGTCGGGAGTAGACGGCACCACACCCGTAGAAGTTGCGTTCCAATGACCTTCAACGAAAACCTGTTTATCGCCTTCTTTTGGAGGTTGCTTCCAAATAAAGGTTTTGCTGTTTTGCGTTGCTGGTCCACCACCCAAAAACGTATTTCTAAATCTGGAGTTAAGGTCCGGGTCTGTTTTTGACAAGTCAACCACTTCAATAGGTCGATCTATAGAAGCTAAAAGCGCCGACACATCCTCCCTATTTAATTTACCGTTAGTGTGTTGTGTTAAAACCCGTCCTACTTCGTTTATTCTTTCGTCGAAATTTAACAATTCCAACTCTCTTTCAGTAACGCCTTGGCCTAACGCTTTTTTCCGAAAATCTTTTATCCACTCTTTGGCGTTACCACTATCCCGTTTGACGCTCTGCAAAGCTTTGTCGAGTCTATTAAAAAACGGATTTGTTGGGTCATAACGATGAAGGCCCCGTGCTTCCGCCTCTCTAGCTAGGTCCTCTGTATATTTTTCCCCTTTTTTATACGCCTGTTGAGCGGCTAAAGGTAAAATTTGAAGTTGATTTGATACAAAACCAGGATCTCGCAAAGACATTTCCAAGGCCGCTGCCGACGGTTCGACGTCTCCAAATTGTTTTTCGCGTTTGGTCGGATCTAAAAGATCCGATGCTAACCGTACTTCTTGTGCTCCGGGAGAAAAAACCTGCAGGTTGAAACCCGGTGTCAAAACGTTTTGTACCTCGCCTTTTTTTCTATCTAAGGCCGATAACGCCTGTCGGTACAAAAAGGTTTGTTCGTCTGACTTTGTAACGGTGTCGAAAAGCGATTTAAACGTTTTTTCCGGAATTTCTAAATATATGTCTGCCGCAGTTTCAAACTCAATTGCTTTTCTTTCTGCGTCTTCTGTAAGTGTTCCTTTGCGACCTTTTACAATGTCTAAGGGACCTTTCTCCCTTTGTAACTCCGGAGCTTCTCTAATTGTTTTAGCCGCCGCCCTAAACCTTGCCGAAGAGTTGGCTCCAAACGTATTGTTGTTTATTTCTGTTAAAATTTGGTTGGGCGTCATTGAAAAAGTATCAAGAAGTTGTTTTTTTACCCCTTCCTGTCCTATCGGGTAAGTATTTACAGAGTATAAATTTATTAAAGACTGAGGCTTGTTCATGTACTCGCGGGTTCTTGGCGCACCAACAAATATTCGAGAGAACCCTTTATCCAGATTATTGACTCTGAAAGGATCGTTGATTGCGTGAGTCCTTTCATGGCCCATTTTTTCATTGCGCTCTTTCACTTTTTCGTCAAACTTCTTTATTGCAGGATCGAAGATGTCGAGATCAATCTGTGAAAGCGTCGCATTTTTGCGGTTTATAATCGACTGCGCAACGTTAGGATCAAGCTCACTAACTAAACTTTCAGTGCGATCTTTATAAACCGGGTTCTTAGATAACGCTTCCATTACATCGGGAACAGTTTCTACCGGGGCAAACCCCTCCCGTTGTTGTATGTAGTTTTGTATACCTGCGCCTACTTTTTGATTCAGCAAGTCTTTTTGTTTTTGTTTTTGTTGAATTGCATAATCCGATAAAGGTTCTTCAAAACCTTCTATTTTAGGGAAAGCCCTTCCTCGTTTATACGTTCTGGAATAGTCGTGAGCAACATAAATAGTGTTCGAAACCGGGTCGTAAAAATTATCAATAACCCGATCTTTGCCTGATGAAACACCTGTTTGTGGGGTGCCATAAATTCTAGCAGACGCTTCTTTATATCCTTTCCGGACAGCACGAGCGTTTGGCATACTGCTTCCTTGGCTGGGAACCAAAACTAAATTGACATCCTGCAACTCAGGGTATTCGAGTAATACCTGACTAGTTTCTGGGTTCAAAGCCTCTTGTAATTTCAACATGGAAATGTCAGTGTCTGCAGAACCCGCAGCAACGTCTAACGCTGAGTCGTTTACATCAATAGATCCCAAGTAAACGCGCGGTTGTTTATCCGCACCAATAAATACACCAGTTTGTTTTGACGCCACTTCTTCTGGCATACCTTGTTCGTAAATAATCTTTTCGTGTTCTTTTATTTTCTGGCTACCAGTAACGGATTTAGAACCTCCAAAAATACCAACTACGTCCCCCTCCGGTACGTCGGCAAATAACCTCGCTGCGGGGAACATGGCAAGTGCTTCGGCAAACTGGCCGGGACGAGTAATGTTGCCTTCTGCATCCCTAGTAGTGATGTTTCCGCGGGCCACGTTTTCTGCTCCGCCTATCACACTTTCAACAATAGCCTTGGGTAAACCGGGTAATGCCCCTATGCCCTGACGTACTGTTTCGCGGGCCTCGGCCTGTTCTTTGTCGTCACCGAACAACAGTCGGTCACCAAACCTCAAGCCACCGCTGATCGCATCGACAATCGGAGGCGTTGCAAACCGTCTGGGACCGTACTCACCGGGGGTGTAACTGGTACGAACGTCTTCTTCAACGAACGCTTCACCATCCAAACCACCCGGTCGCAATCGTTGAATGGTTTCAAAAGTAGACTGGGGTTGCCTGATTACGTCACGCTCAAAGGGCATGAAAGGACTTAAAATCTGTGTAATTGGGTTTTCTTCCGCCTCTGGTATGCCGCGGACGACTTTTGACGGATCAGGTTGTTCCTTGGGCCGTGGTTGATCCATCCTGCTAAAAAGCTCGGCATCCGCATCCTGCCGTGCCAACGCCTCCTCAAGCATTCTTTGACGCGCAAGAATCTCGGCCGGTGTCAAGTCAAGCCGTTCAGCCATAATACGCTGCTGCCGATATCTTCATCTGTCCACTCCCAAAGTCTTCCCAGTCGTCACTGGGCAAACTGACAAAGTTGCCTTGCCGATACCGCATCAACGCCTGAGTGGTACTATCCACCAGGTCATCGTGCGTCCCATTCGGAAACGATGCACATTCTTCAATTACTTCATGCGCCCACGTTTCATCCGGAGCCCAGATCATACCAGCTTCAAATAGCGGAGAGATAGCATGAACCCGAGAAAGTTTATCATTACCTCTGCTCGGCGTAAAATTTACTACCGGGATGCCAACCTGCCGTAATTCGTGGGTCAGAGGGGTCCCTGTGGCTTTTGCCTCAATAATTACCGTTTCTGGCTCCCAATATTTGTACGCCTCCAGCGCAATCTCCTTCAACTCAGGAAAATCCCAACGCCCCTTCTTAGCATCCAGCAAGATCAAATGCGCGGGTCCCCCAATCTCTTCGGGGTAAAATACACCCCACGTCGTAATCGCACTATAGTCCGCTGTTTCGCGTTTCGAGAACGCCGTATCGTAACTCTGGATGACATACTGAAGGTTCGGAATGCCTTCACCCTCCCACACGTTCCACCATTCACGCTTCAGGATTGCCAGACTTTCCGAGGTCGGAGCCTGTTGATACTGCGCGTTCCACTGATAAGGCGGTATCGACGCCTTGACCGATTCCAGTTCCTCCCGTTTCCAGAACTCAGGCCACGTCGGCTCGCCACTCGGTAATATGGCAGGTAACTCGACCACCTCCCACTGATCCGCGTTCGGATCTTTAGTCATCTGACGAATCAGATTTCCCGTCATGTCTTTCTCGGACCACCGGGTTTGTACCAGAACTATCGCTCCGCCCGGCTGTAAACGCTGTCTGGGACCCGCGGTGTACCACTCCCACGCATTTTCAAAACCACTGGCCGACATCGCCGTCTGCTCCGAGTGGGGGTCGTCAATGATAATTAAATCACCACCACGGCCCGCCAAGTTCGAACCAACGCCCACGGCATAGTACATACCACCCGATTTTGTGTCCCATCTGCCCGATGCCTTACTATCTACCGATAGCTGAGTTCCCTCAAAAATATCATGATACTCTTCCGTCTCCAGAAGGTTCTTGACCTTACGGCCGAAGTTCACGGCCAGTTCAGTCGTGTGAGTAGCCTGTATGATCTTCATCGACGGATCACGGCCGATCATCCACGCAGGAAAAAGAAAAGACGCAAACTCACTCTTCGTGTGCCGCGGAGGCATGTTAATAATCAAACGTTTTAACTTGCCGCTCGCAATTTCTTCTAGCTTCTCGGCAATAATGTAGTGGTGCCGCCCTGCAATGAATCCGGGCCACATACTTCGAACAAATGGAATAAATTCAGTTTGACAAGTTTCAAGCTTCTCTAACTGCTTCAGGCGCAGTTCCAACCGCAGTTTTTGAGTTTCGTCTACCGTTTCAAGACTCAGGCTCATAGGGGTCCCTAAGAATCCGCCAAAAATTTTAAAAATTTATTTACGTCTAACGGCAACGTGAATAAAAGATCAGGCTTCACTTCCGCAACGCCTTTTTCCGCGACTCGTAACACACGCTCGGATCGATACAAATACAGTTCATTGGTATCTTTTACCCATTTTTGAGCCAAAAGCCAAACCTTTGAGCCCGTGTGCCGTGTAGCAAAACTTACCTGAAACGGACTGAGCAACACTTTATTGCCTTTCAGAACCTTTAACTCGATTAAATGCAAACGTTTCTTTTCATCGCACAGCAACAGATCAGGAATGCCGGGGGTTTGCGAATTTTCGATTCGCGTCAGTACTACATTCGCCCCGGATTTTTCAATGTGCCACTTCAACGTCGCCCAAAACTTCGATTCGCTCTGGTTCGACATCAATCACCTTTTCTCCAAGCTGACGCCTGAGTTCGTTTAGTGCTTCCTGAACTTGTTCTTTACTCATCTGATCTATGGAGCCGTGACGTATTTCACTCTTATTAACGTAAATATTACCCTGGGCAAGCCCTCTGGCTTTTTCAGCTTGGACAGCGGCACTATATGCACCGTTTGCCAAAGCATCGTCCCTGATTCGTTGTAAATCGCGAATATGCCTCGCATAAGTGACTTCGTATTTTTGAGCAAGTTGCTCTCTGCGCTCGCGTAACGCTTTACAGACGTGTGGACTAATTTTGGGGTTTAAAAGCTCGTATGCCCTGACATTTGCGCCACGGGCGCTGAAGCCCGCTTCTACGGCTAGGTTTTGTAACGTGTCTTGTCCCTCGCGGGTTGCTACAAGCTCCACGAACTTTACCTGCTTGCCGGTTAGTCGAGTTTCTTCGCTAACGCGCGGCCTCCCACGGCCCTTGGCTTTGTCAACGGCTTTCTCCATGCGGTGAATCTTATACCAAAAAACGGATCAAATAACAGCTTTTTTTAAACAGTAATCGCCGTTTGATTTTTTAGGTGATTGTTTGCGGAAAACCTGCACCTTCACACGTATCGCAGACAGCGCGCCGTGGCGCGCGGATCGCGGATTTTGCAGCTCGTTTCGATTGGCGCGGTTAGCCTCGATTGTCCGGGGGACCCGAGCAATAAACCGCGGACCATGGGGCGCGGATCGGATCGCGTATCAAATCGACTTCCATGGAAGTGAAAAAATGACTTCCAACATGGGGCGCGGATCGCGGTTCGAACCGACCCAGTTCCCAAACCACGGGCCGCGGTACGTTTCGCACGGCGGCCGGGCGGCGGGCCGGGGCCGGTTGTACTCATTTATTTGGGGCAAAAAAAAACCCGCGCATGGCGGGCTTAGGGAGCGGCTAATGCTACGTTTTAGCAAACCGCGGATGGAACCCGTTTTCGAGCTTCTTAGTCTCCGGATTCAAATGGCGGCCGATCCCGTATAGATCGTGTAGGGCGGCGATCGGATCGGCGAGCATTCTATCGAAGTCTAGCGGGGTAACTTCGTTCGCTGCCTCCACACTTAGAAATGCGCTAATCGGATCGCCCTGGACAAAGTTATCGTATTCAGGGGACACGTCCCGCGCCGTCTTTATTAGTTCGCTAATTTTTTGTAGTGACATTTTTAAAACTCCAGTTTTAGTTGATTGAAAAACCGGGGACATTGTCCCCGGTGGTTTGTTTCCGATCTATGCAGCGTTTGCGATCGTCTCCCATTGGTTCCGCGGCAAATTAAGAACAGTAGAACCGTGTGAATACCAGTCGTCCACGTCATCGGCGTCTACAGTATGCGCGACGGCGGTAACCGCATTGACTAACGTGGCACGGCTAACGGGCTTATTGACGTATCCGGGTTGCTGTATGGTTTGCATAAAGCCCGCCATAAGCGACTCGGTAGATTTTTTCGGGAGAGACAAAACCGAAACAACCGCGTCGACTACGGCCGTCGGATTTGTGAGCCCGTTTTCTACTGTGTCGGTATGAGCCCTTTTCATCACTTCAATCATTTCATCGAAAGATTCACGCGAGGCATATGACGCGACGATATCCCGGAGTTTTAATTCAAGGGCGCGATTGTCCGCATCTTTCGTTTCTTGCTTCAGTAACTCCCATTGATCACCACCTCGCGCGCTGGTTACGTGAGTGTTCCGAGTTTTGTTTTCGGTTTGCATTCCATTTAAACAGGCTAACGTCCAGAACATTTGAGTAACCGAAACCGCACCATTCCCGGTTTCGCTATTAGATAACGCGATCCCGTTTGCCATAACGTCGCCCAATGCCGGCTCGGCTAATTGGTTCCGAGACTTCAAACGAAGCGATAAACGCTGATCAGTTACGCTGCCATTCACTACTTGCCATTGCGCCGGGCTGTCGATCAATTGAGGCAACGAAGCCCGGATTAAATCGGCGTTATCGAAAGTTTTAAATTTATCCGACACTACCGCCCGCAATAACGGCCGCTCGCCGTCAAAAGTTCTAAGCATTTTATTCTTCGGTTCGGTTTCGAAAATCTTATTCATAAGCGCGTCAAACTCGGGCGCGTAATTGTCGCGTAACCGTCGCGCTGTTCTCACATCAATTTCGGCCGTGCCGGATAGTTGATTAAAGGCAACGTCATTAGTTTCGAAGGTTTGCGTCGGCATTCCGCCGGTGCCTTCGAGAATTACATTTGTATTACCTTCCCGCGTCTCGATATGCATTGCGTTAGTCGGCGCGATGTAATCTTGCTTCCGGGATTCCTGATCGTCGATAGTTTGAAGAATTGATTGAAGCGTACCTTTCGCGTTTTCAATTGTTACGTTTTCCATTTTTTAAAACTTCCTTTTTAGTTGTTCGGGGTGCGGCCGCCCCGGTTTTGTTTGCCGCATTCCAAATACTATATAAGAGCATCCCATATGTAAACTTTTTAAAGTTTTATTATGCCGCCTTTATTAAAGGTATTTGTTTAAAAAACCGATTCTCGAAAGTCTCCCGGTTAGAATCGTCTATTACGAAAAGCTTATTAGACTCGCTCGGGACCAGTGCCGGGCCTTTTGCTTTTAGTCCTATAATTTTGCCGGGGGATTTTAAATTGATTAGATCGGATCTATCCCCATTGATCACGCGCCGCCCCAAAAATATATCTGGCATTGGCCCCCGAAAGACGGCCGCAATCGGGACGCCAGTATCAAAAGCTTTCAAAACTTGATTGTGGTATTTAGCCGCCCCGGAGTAACTGAAAATCAGATTATAGTTTTTTGGGGTTTTTAAAAGTCTAGCCGCACGTTTTGAATAATCGTAAAAATTCAGTTCCGGGAATTCTTGCGGAATGCCGAAAGTCTCATAGGCAATATCGCTTATTGTGTTTAAACGAACCCAGCCAGTTACCCCGGTCTTTTTACAAAGTTTTAAAAAGTTTGAAAGCTCCCGGCGTAATTGCTCTAGAAATCGGGCCTCGTCATTTTTGAAAAATTCAGTCTTTCGCCGGCGGGCTTCGTTGACGCTATCGTAAACATTAGCCAAGCCCGCATCTTTTAAACAGGCTTCCATACAACCGGCCGCTTTGCTACCGGGACAAATAATATTGTCCGGATACATAGATAACTGAGCCAATCGGATCGCGCCGCCGAGCTTCTGAGTCTTTCTTACTTTCGAGTTGCCATTGCCAGTATCCAATAGTTTCATTTTTTAATCTCCGGTTTAGTTGTATAAGAATTATCTTATATTCTTTTTAAAAAGTAAACCGCTCCGGGGCAATTAAAAAAGCCCTTCCCATATAGCTACTTTTCAGAAATAAATAAAAAATAAAAAAACTTTTTGAGGCCCTATATGTGGAAACGCTAATTAACAAAACTGTCCCGTCGTTAAACACCACCGGGACACCACCGGGACGCCTGAAAGCCGCGTATTTACTGGCCAATCCCACTAGTCCCGCCAGTCCCGCCATTTTTGAAATTATTTTTTTAAAAAAATTAATTTTCTCAAAAAGTACTATATAGAGAGCGCGATTAACGAAAAACCTTTCTTTTTGTATGCGACTGATCATATACTCGGGCTTTAACTAAATGGAGCAAGCTAGTGTTTTGGATTCTCGATAAACTTTTAAAATTTTTTAAGCCCCCGCGGCCCGAGGTCAGCGAACGACTGAAACAGAAGCTCGAACAGCAACGCAAGAACCGTGAAACGCATCCCGAGGTCGAACCCCAACCCAACTATTCAAACGGAGAAAACTCATGAAATCGAAATTACCTACTTCTTACGACATTACTATGCCGCCTAACGCTAGTTGGGAAAGCTGCGCTCGGATCTATACGGCGTACCTGATCGATTCGGACGGAGTGAACGAAACCGACTTATTAAAAGCGCGGGAAGAAGTGATCGAGATGGGGCGGGTTTTGGATCAAATAACCCGACTAGGAAACCGCAGCCCTTACTAGCCCAAGTCCAGGGGTAATAAAAAGGTATACGAGGTGTTGTATATCCATTTAAATACCCTTATTATCGAAAACCGACTTGGAGAAATTGAATGGAAAAGATCGAGATCAAAATCACGTTGTCAGAAGAAGAAGTCCAAGAAGCGTGGACCGTGTTGCGTGACATCCAGTCCACTCTCCAAGAGATCAATAAAAAGCTCGATGAGCTACAACAAAAGGAAGATTAATGGATCTATTGATACCCGCGGTCAGCAAGACTCTGACCAAAACCATGATCGAGAAAGGCAACCCGGACTGCTTCAAAGAACTGGTCCGCTTGGCGCGGTTGCTTGGAGTCGATTTCGACACCATGACCAACGGCAGCAAGAAAGAAATGCCGCTGCACTTTACCGACGGCACTGAAACGACAATCAAGTTCTATGTCGTGAACGGTAGGAACGGACGCAAGGACAAGCGGTATAACATCCCTGCTCCAGTGCTGCGCGAGCAAGCTGCCGAGGGTGATACGGTAGCGTTCACTTTCAAGCGCGATGCGTCAGGCAATGTCATGTTGTGTGCCAATGTGACCCGCAACCCGGAGTATGCCCACCTAACCACCGACGAGATCAACGTGACTGCGTTGCAGGAGGCGGTGTAATGGAGTCGTGCAGATATTGCGGCGGCAATTGCGCAAACGAAGCGGACGATTCTGAGCATCTTTGCGACGGATACGCCGGGGACATAGATAATTTGTATGAGGAAGACTAATGGAAGCATATACCCACATTTATGACACAAATTTTTACGTTGATAGTACTTTCGAAGATCCGGATGAGATCCCGCACGACGTGTTAGCGAAAACAATCCGCAAAAAACTAGAAGAACTTTTGAACATGACGGACAAAGAATTGTCCCAATGGGTCAACTGTTTTGAAACGTATGAATCGAAAGAAGGTCCGGTTGAGTCCGCGGAAGAAGATCCCGAGTCTTTTGACAGGTCATTCCCGGAGTTGTCCGACGCTGCCGGGAAGTTAATGGCTATGAAAGCGATTCAGGACGCGGACCACGGAAATAAAATCGCGGACATGCTCTTGGGGCCTTTTGAAAAATGACGTTTGTTGAGCTTTGCGAAGAGTTTAGCGCGAAATATGGGATCGACGCTCTCGGCATGTCGATCCTCAACATTAAAAAACACATCAGCACCGAGGACCGCGAACGGTTGAACGCTGTACTAAGGAATGAAAAGGGAAACAACGAAGATGGAAATAGCGAAATTTGACGTGTCAGTGGTCTATAAGACCGACGACGGGTGCCATCAGCGCACTATAGAATCAATACCAATTTCTGAAGCACAAGTCCACGTCCCGGTAGGCGCGGAACTTATCTCAGTGGTGGCAACCCGCCGCCGAAATCACCAACTAAAACAGGAGAACTAGAATGGTTTTAAAAAGTGAAATGGAGAAGCAGAACGAAGAGTTGACCAAGAAAGTCAAGCGACTTGAAAACAAGGTCAAGAAGCTGAACTCTAAAATAGAAGAAGCGAATTCAATGGAGGAGTTTCGTATTCAATCGCAGCGTCGTCTGTACAAAGAAACAGATGATCTTAAAAACAAGCTTTTTGAGCGGGAGCAGCAGTTAGATGCACAGGAAACGAAAGGCCCTATCTTCCAGGTTTGTGATCCTTCGATGCAGTATGTACATAAACGCCGGGACATGGGGGTGGATATCTATGTTGAGCGACACAGTAGCGAAGAGAAGTTTTTGCTAACTCGGATTCCAATTACGTTTGATTACGACGTTTATCACTCGATGTCGTTTGAGGAAAGGGCAGCAATCGTGAACCCCTTGGTTTGTGGTTTAAGACAGTTTTACCACAGGTCCGACGAGCCAATTGTTCACATCGAGTCGTCAATTAATGAGATGTATTGGACCGAAGAATAATTTTAAGTGGCGTTGAAAGACGACACTTTGAATAGGTAAGAAAGGAAACTTTCTAAAATAAAAAAGCGCGGCACAGCCGCTAAGGAAAAAAGGAATGAGTAACGTAATACAACTTGAAGAGATGCAGCAGTCGATTTTGACCACGCGCATCAAGGGAATCTCTGCTTTGATCGAGCATAAGTGGAGTGAGAAAGCAATAAAGATGATTAAGGATAAGCATCAGGGGGTTAAGGTTAAAAACCGAGAAGCCCGAGATCCTGAACAAGAATTCAGGGATGCTGCTTACACTTGCGAGGATGGACGTTTTGGGTTCCCGGCAGGGGGGCTGAAAAGATGTTTTATCAATGCTGCTCACAAAGACATCGGACTTGAAAAGACTTTACTTAGAAAGTCTTTGTTCATTATTCCGGATGATACGGTCAACAATCTGTGTGCTTTTGAATCAGAAGACCCTCTGATGCGGGAAGACATAGTTCGGGTAGGCATGGGGTCCACTGACCTACGGTATCGCCCGGAGTTCCGCAACTGGTCCATGATTGTTCGGATGGAGTTTGACTCTCAATCGCTGACACAGAACACCATCTTAAATCTAATACAAAGGGCCGGTTTCGGTGTTGGACTAGGTGAGATGCGTCCAGAAAAGGGTGGAGAGTATGGTCGGTTTGAGGTTGACAGGGAGTTTAAGCATCAAATTGAACTGAAGGAAACCTTTATAGACTTTGAATCGGAAGCAGCAGCGTGAAACCTGTTTATACCGAAGTTAAATGGAGAAAGGGGTCTTTTTTCAAGGCAGATGCAAACGCTGCTTTGAAAGAAATAGAGGCTCTGAATAAACGCCACGGGGGTTATGCCCCCGATGGCTCTTTAGTAGAACACGCTCGCAGCCCAAAGTCCGTGTTGCATAACGACTTTGAATGGAACGACGAAATAGCCGGTAATAAATTCCGATTGATAACAGAGAAAAAAATCAAAAGGTCTCTAGTGGTGGTGACTGAAAAGTTGAATGACAGTCAGGCAGAGCCTACCGAGGTTCGTTTGTTTCAACGAGCGAAGATTGAGTGCGGCGGCAAGCCCCAAAGAATCTGGCTTAACACGTTTGATATGTTGAAAGATCCCGAAGGCAGGCAACAGTTGGTTGACAATGCCAGGAAGGAGCTAGAAGCATTCACACATAAATACAAAGCCTTGTCTGAGTTATCGGATGTTTTGGAACCAATCAATTTGTTTCTTAAAAAATAAATTGGCTTGGTCTGGACGCGGTTTGGTTTGGCAGGTGGGGTGGGTTCTGTTTCGTTACGTTGGGTTCCGATAAGGCACGGTGCGGTGCGGTGAGGCAGGTACGGCTGGTTTGGTTATGTTTCGTTTCGTTCAGTAACGGTAATGCACGGTTAGTCGAGGTTTGGCAGGTCAGGTAAGGTGGGTCGGGGTTCGT
>VTLG01005701.1_pt1 | contig 54617 bp, 83 predicted proteins | sample 4694571 | NCBI WGS metagenome assembly VTLG01 (sample SAMN12604809, study PRJNA352737) | marine metagenome | biome: ENVO:00000447; feature: ENVO:00000209|ENVO:00000569|ENVO:01000036; material: ENVO:00002151; isolation source: viral sequences binned using virsorter ... | reverse complement strand
TACTGGGATTTTTGATTGGGGAGGGGGTATATTAAGAGACAGGCTTTTATATAAATATGTCTTTATATTCTTATATAAACATATCTTTATGCTTCTTTGTGTGCAAGAAACGTGCCAAAAAAGGTTATGCAAGTACCATGCCAGTTTTTTCTATGCAGGAACTATGCCAACCCCTGCAAAAAAAATATGTCGCGTTGCTGTATATATATATGCCCCTGACATATATAGACCAAAAATACAAGGCTTGCTAACAATCCTAAAATTTACACAAAAAAAGAGGTGCATCCAATCCAGGAAACACCCCCCTTAGTTTATTTTTAGCAATTTGTGCATAGTAAAATTATTTTTAAAAATGCGGCTTGCTAAACTACAACTTTCTTCTTTTTCTTACTCCCACGACGAAGCTTTTTTAAATCAGCAGCAGTTATCTTGTTTCTTAGCGGAGCAACACGCGCCAGCTTTTTTTGTTTTGGAGTTAATTTTTTACCAGGCATAATTACATACACACATCATCATATAAAATATTTTTTGAACGGCGGTAGTTATGTAACGCTGCGCCATCCATAGATGATGTACCTTCCTTAAAACATGTTAATTTATTAACTATCTTAGATATTGTAGTACCTCTATTAGAAAAAAACAATTCAAAAAAGTTATCGGTTCTTTCCAGCATCTATATATATCTCCTTATACTCTATGTAGTGGTTATTCTAATTTTATTTTTTATTTTTCTTTTTTTTGTCTTTTCTAATAGCAGTTCTAAATGCTGTTCATTAGTGTCTCTATATATATAATTATAACAGACAAAAATAATAGAATCAATACTAAAAAATAAAAAATTATTTTAGTGTTGCATTTATGCAACTTTGCTACCCTTAGGTACAGTGCTTGTTGTCTTTATTAAAGCAGGGTGTTAAAATTATACTTTATCACCACAATGTAGAGGTGTCTTTCATGGAAGAGGTTCAGTATTGTACTAACAAAGAGTATTGCACTTGCGGTAAAGATAGTGTATCTAAAGAAGACAACACATGTAACTGTAAATGTTGTAGAGAAGAAAGATTAACAGAACAAAAGGAAAAATAGAATGTGGCAGATAGTAGCTATAATGGTTATGGGTTTTGGCACAGATCCGCATGTATATCCGCTAAACAGCGAAAGAGATGCAATAGTTATTACACATTACGGTTCAAAACCTCTGAATTTTATTACAAAAGAAAGCTGTCATAATTACATGCTGCAAAATGTCGAAGCAATTAAAAAATTTGCATCCTTACAGTTTGACGGCAAACCAGTAAAACAAATTATTTGTGCGGAGAATCCAGAATAGAAAGAAAATTGTATGGAAGAACATGAGGAAGAGAAGCTGACAGCCAGCCAGCAACAGGCCATTCAGGAACAGGAGTTTAAGTACGCTACTCTTCTTCAGATAAGAAACGGTTTGAAAGAACTGGCTGCACAGAAATGTAAAAAAGATTTTTTGACATTTGTAAGATTAGTAGCACCTACCCTGATATCCGATTGGGAGATGGGTAAGCATATTGAAGTTATAGCAGACAAACTGCAGAAGGTAGTAGAAGGAAAGATCAAGCGCCTCATGGTCTTTCTTCCTCCTCGTAGTAGTAAATCCGTAATATGCTCCAAGTTATTTCCTGCATGGTACATAGGTAAAAATCCCAACCATGAAATATTGACAGTCAGTCACTCAGATCAACTATCCAGTGACTTCGGTAGATCAGTCAGAGATATCGTAGGAACAGAAGAATTTACAGATATGTTTCCTGGGGTGAATCTCAGACAAGATGTACGTGCGGCAGGTAAGTGGAAGACAAATCTGAACGGTAGTTATTATGCTGCGGGTGTTCGCAGTCAGATTGCAGGTCGTGGCGCACACGTAGCTATCCTTGACGATGCTATGTCTGAAGAAGACAGTTTTTCTGAAGCAGGAAGAAGATATATCAAGGAATGGTGGCCTTCAGGACTACGCACACGTATCATGCCAAATGGCGCAATAATTATTATTAATACCCGTTATCATTATGACGATCTTTGCGGATGGCTGCTAAAGCAGCAAGAGAAGTTTGATATAGATACGGAAATGCGTTGGGATGTAGTAAGTATACCTGCATGGGTAGATGAAGACTCCAGTAAATTATTAGGTTTGCCTGTAGGAACAAGTTATTTTCCTGAGTGGAAAAGTGATGATGTGCTAAGACAGGATGAGATGGAGATACGGTCCACTAATGGATCAAAGTATTGGGAAAGCCTGTATATGCAAAATCCCACTCCTGATGAAGGCAGCTTAATTAAAAAAGACTGGATTAACTGGTGGGAATATGGCGATCCTCCTGGTTGTGATTTTATTCTACAGACTTACGATACAGCTTTCTCTACAAAGACAACAGCAGACTACTCGGTAATACAGACATGGGGTGTATTTTATTTCCATGATGATGATCCTCAGACAGGTGAGGAGAGTGTGGCATCCAATATTATACTGCTGGGAAGTAAGCGAGGCAGATACGAGTATCCTGATCTAAGGCGCATAGCACAGGAGGAGTATAAAAAACACAGACCTGATTTTTGTCTTGTAGAGAAGAAGGCTAGTGGTCAGTCTCTAATACAGGACATGCGTAGAAGCGGCTTGCCTGTTTTAGAGTATACGCCTGACAGAGACAAAGTTAGCAGAGTTATATCCGCATCTCCTATGCTGGAATCGGGAAGGGTTTGGTTGCCGGATGGAAAAGGCTGGTCAACAGAACTGTATGAAGAAATGATAATGTTTCCGTATGGTAAACATGATGATCAGGTTGATGCCATGACAATGGCTATTCACTATGTAAAAGATAGCTGGCGCTTAGAACATCCAGACGATCCTGATTGGGAAGACGATCAGGGTTACAGAAATCAGAAGCGAGTTGCGTACTGGCGTGTTTAAGATTATAATTAGAAATTATTTATTTAGCAAAGGTAATATACAATATGGCAACTGAACGTAATCCCTTTGATCCTATCCCGCAAATTAAAGTTACCCCAATAGAAATTGAATCAGAAAATGATGAGGCTACTATTGAATATGATGATTCTGACGGTGGTGTAATAGTTGAGTTTAAAAACCCAGTAGAAGAGTTGTTATCTGATGAACAGGTAGAAGAAACAGATGATGAGTTTTACAGAAACCTGGCAGATGATATAGACGAAGATATTCTGCAGGATATTGCTGAAGAAGTCTACGATAATTATACGGCAGACAAAGACAGTCGCGGTGAATGGGAAAGTATGTTCGAGCGTGGCTTCGATCTTCTGGGATTAAAGCTGGAAGAAGCTTCAGAACCGTTTGAGGGTGCATGTACTGCAGTCCATCCTGTGCTTATTGAGTCAGCAGTTAAGTTTCAATCCAAAGCTACACAAGAATTATTCCCCGCTGGTGGACCTGTTAAGTCTCAGATTATAGGAAATGCCTCTGAAGAGAAAGAAAATCAGGCACAACGTGTAGAAGAGTTTATGAATTATCAGGTCACGGACCAGATGACAGAGTATTTCGATGAGTTTGAAAGAATGCTCTTCCATTTACCCTTGATAGGTTCTGCATTTAAGAAAATTTATTTTGATTCAGGTCTAAATCGTCCTGTATCCGAGTTTGTACCTATAGATCAGTTCTATGTATCGTACTATGCTACAGATTTACGCCGTGCAGACAGGTATACACACGTAATTTATCGCTCTCCAGTAGAAATGCGGAGAGATATTGCTGCAGGAATGTACTCAGACATAGAATTACCTGAAGCTTCTGTACCACAAAGCACTCCTATGTCCCAAAAAATGGACAATATCATGGGTTTATCTCCATCTGGAGACAATGATCCGCAATATGTGCTACTGGAACAGCACTGTTATCTGGATTTAGAGGGATTTGAGGATGAAGAGGATATAGCTCTACCGTATATTGTTACAATGGAGCAAAAAAGCAGGAAGATTCTGTCTATTCGTAGGAATTATGACAGGGATGACCCGCGAAAAGAGAAGAAAATCTTCTTTACACACTATCGTTTTGTGCCTGGATTCGGTTTTTATGGTCTGGGACTGATACATTTCTTGGGTAATCTTACTATGACAGCAACTGCAGCTATGCGTAGCTTGGTAGATGCTGGTCAGTTTGCTAATTTACCTGGAGGTTTCAAGGCAAAAGGTATGCGTATTGTAGGAGATAATGATCCTATATCTCCTGGTGAGTTTAAAGAGGTGGAAGCTACAGGTAATGATATCTCCAAGATGATTATTAACCTGCCGTACAAAGAACCTTCACAAACACTTTTACAGATGTTGAACTTTGTGACAGCAACAGCGCAAAAGTTTGCAGACACAACAGAACAAGTTGTGGCAGATGGTGTTAACTACGGTCCTGTTGGAACCACAATGGCATTGTTGGAAGCCAGCAGTAAATTTTTCAGTGCTATTCACAAGCGTTTACATAAATCTCAAAAAGAAGAGTTTAAACTTTTAGGAAGAATTAACTTTGAGTATCTTCCTATGGAATCGATATGTGATATCCCTAATGGCACATTAAAAATATTCCGCAGTGACTTTGATGGCAGGATTGATATTATTCCTGTCTCTGATCCTAACATACCATCTTCAGCGCACCGTATGATGATGGCACAACTTGCACTTCAACTGTCTCAATCATCACCTCCAGGTATGTTTGATATTGAAGAGTTAAACAGAACAATTCTTAATGCGGCAAATATTCCTAACTTAGACAAGATTATGCCAAGCAAGCCAAAGCCTGTACCGCTTGATCCTCTCAGTGATATTAGTGCGGCAGTTAAAGGTATGGCTATTAAAGCATTTCCTGGTCAAAACCATGATGCCCATATACAAGTTAAAACTACATATCTACAAGACCCTGCTAATGGTGCTAATCCGTTAATGAAACGAATAGCGCCAATTTTAGAAGCAAACATGCAGGAACATCTTATGTTAAAATATCAGGAACAGATTACTGGTATAACAGAAGAAATGATTTCTACATATGGCGATGAAGCAGAACAGCAGGGCATTGATCCAAATGATCCTGATTTAATTTCAGCAGTTATGGCTACTGCCGCTCAACAGGTTATGCAAGCTAATCAGGTTGCTGCTATGCAACAACAGGCTATGTCACCTGAAGCACAGCTTGTTCAGATTGAAGGACAGAAGCTTGGTCTTGAGCAGCAAAAGGTTCAGACACAGGCAGCTAAAGAAGCAGTTAATGCTGCCAATAAACAACGTGAACTTGATCTTAAAGAACTGCAAATTCAACTGGACATGTTTAAAGAAGGTGCTAATATTACAGCAAAAGCAGAAGATTCTGAACGTAACAGAGAGTCTAAGAAAGCTATTGCAGCTATGGAAGCACTGCTTGAATTAGCAGATACAGAAGCAAATATTGATAGAGATAAAACTCTTAAAGCAGCAGACATGCTGAGTAAGTTTATCTCTGATAGCAACAAAGGATAACAATGGAATTTTGGGACGAGTTAAATTTAAAGTTTGAAGAAAAGATAGAAGAAACAAAAAAATCTCTTGCATATGGAAATGCCTCTAGTTACGATGAGTATCGTCAGGCAGTAGGTCTGATAGAAGGTATTGAATTTGCACAAGACTTACTGAAGTATATAGTTAAACATCGAATATATGAGGAAGAAAATTAATGCAAGCTGTACAGTTAGACAAATCAATTAATAATTCAGATTGGGTAAATCCAGACAGTGATCTAATTGATGTGAATGACTTGCCGGATATTCCTGGTTATCATGTTTTAGTTCAACCAGTAGTAGTTAAAGAAAAAACTAAAGGTGGCATTATCATCCCAGAAAAGTTAAAAGATGATATAGCATATCTTACAACAGTAGGCAGAGTATTAAAACTGGGTGATCTTGCTTACAAAGACAAAGAGAAGTTTCCGTTAGGTGAATGGTGTGCTACAGGTGACTATGTTTGTTACGGAAAGTTCAGTGGTCAAAAGTTTGTATACAAAGGTTTTAAACTAATTCTTTTGTTTGATGATCAGATTATTATGAAAGTACAAAGTCCACATATGCTTGATCCAACTTTTAATCTTTCAAATTAATTTGTATATTTATATTCCATAATATAAAATATAGTAAAGGCGTAGGATAAACCTTAATTCGTTAGGTTCGCCACTAGCGGTATGCAAAGGAAAAGTAATGAGTGAGAATCAAGAAGAGTGGTCAACCATTGAAATAGATGGTGTAGAAAAGAAGAAACCTGTTGAGTTTGAAGTAGAGGGTGAAGAGACAAAAGAAGAACCTGTTCAGGCTGTTACAGAACAAAAAGAAGAATCGACCCATGTTGAACAGATACAGGAAGCTTTAAAACCTGAAAAGGTTGAGAATGAAGAAAAGCCAGTAAAAGAATTAGAAGGTATTGAGACTAAAGGCGCAGAAAAGCGTATTAGACAACTAATTCGTCAACGTAAAGAACGCGACGAGAAACTCCAAAAGATGGAGGAGCGTCTTAGTACACTTCAGAATGAATTAAATCAAAAAGAAGAACAATTATCTAACTCTTTAAAAAGTTCTATAGATAATAGTGAAAGTCAGTTAAACAGTAATTTAGAAGCCGCTAAAAGTATTTATAGGCAAGCTATAGAAAATAGTGATGTAGATGCTCAGATTGCGGCACAAGAAAGTATTAGTAAAGCATATGCTGAACTTAATCAGATTAGTAATCAGCGTACAGCATTAGAAAATTATAATACACAGGCAGAGCAACTACAGGTAAGTCAACCGCAACAACAGACACCTAAGTATGATCCTAAAGCTGTTGATTGGGCAGCTAAAAATAGTTGGTTTGGTAAAGATCAGATAATGACTACCGCTGCTCTGTCAATAGATCAAGAGTTAAAAGATGAAGGATATGATCCTTCTGATGATGATTTTTATGAGGAAATCGACAATAGATTACGCAGTCGTTATCCTCAAAGGTTTCAGGATGCTTCTACCCAAGAACCTGAAACACCTCGTTTGCAGGATACATCGTCAAATTCTGCTCAAGTGGTAGCTGGTGCATCACGCACACCTAAAACCTCTAAGGGTAATAAAGTTAAACTAACGCAAGAAGATGTTCGTTTAGCTAACAAATGGGGGATATCACTTGAACAATATGCTGCGGAAAAGCTGAAAGTTGAGAAAGCTGAAGGCGATTACACTAGCATTTTTAATTAAGCGTGGAAGGAAAATTTACAATGGCACGAAATACAAACTCACGTAGTAGTAGCACAAGGGAAGCTAAACCTCGTAGGACATTTGAAGAACCTAATTGGTTAGACATTCCCCCAACTGTCACAGAAAGATTCAAAAGTGAAGGCATGTCTTTACGTTGGATCAGAATGACAATTAAAGGTAATGACGATATTCAAAATATTAGTAAGCGTCAAGCCGAAGGTTGGGAGATAGTTCAGTCCGAGGAAGTTCCCGAAATGACGCACTCCTCTGTCGTGAGAGAGGAAGGACGATATTCAGGAGCAGTCTGTCGTGGAGACTTGGCTTTGGCAAAAATGCCAACTGACCTAGCTGAATCCCGTCAAGAATTTTATGAGCAAAAAAGTAGGGATGCGGTAGGCGCTGTAAACGCACAACTAATGCGTAATTCAGATTCACGTATGCCAATTTCAAACTCTAGTCGCTCAAGAGTAACTACAGGGAGGCAACCCTCTTTCCAAGAGTAGCTTTCCTGTTTGTCATCGTAACTTAAAACAAGGAAAGGAATAGTGTTATGTCCGATACTAAAGCACTAAACGGCCTTACTCCTTCTCGCAAACGCGGTGGTGCTGCTAACAGCAATGCTACGAATGAGTATCCCATTGCAAGTGGTTTCTCAACCAATATCTTCAGTGGTGATATTGTGTGTAATGCTGCAGGAAATGTGGTCGTTTTGAGCGTTTCAACTCAGAAAGCTATCGGTGTTTTTCAGGGTTGTAAATATACTGCTAACGGTGAAATTAAGTATTCTAACTATTGGCCTAGTGGTACATCATCTGACGATGCGGTTGCATTCGTTGTTGATGATCCGCAAGCTACCTTTATAGTTCAAGCTGATGCTTCTGTCACCGCTGGTGATATTATGTCACAGAACTTTAGTTGCACATTGGGTGCAGGTTCTACGGTAACTGGTCGTTCAGGCTTTGGAATTGAAGCTGCTTCTCGCACCACCACCACAGGTGGAATGCTTCGTCCCATCGCTGTACTGGATGAGCCAGGAAATGATATTACTGTCGCCGCAGATCGTGCCTTCCCAAAACTTGAAGTTCGTATCGTGCGTCACGTAGATGCTTACATCTCCGCTGACTCATCAGCTAACTAAGGAAGGGAGTAATAAAAAATGGCTATTAATCGCTCTAGTATTGCGAAAGAACTGCTCCCAGGTTTGAATGCTGTATTTGGCATTGAATACAATGATGTGGACAATGAACATGCTCCACTTTTTGATATTGAACAGTCAGATCGTGCATTTGAGGAGGAAGTTCTATTCACCGGCTTTGGTACTGCACCTGTTAAAAGTGAAGGTGCCGCCGTTCAGTTTGATGATGCACAAGAAGGCTATGCTTCTCGTTACAGCCACGAGACAATAGCTCTTGCTTTTGCAGTAACTGAAGAAGCTATGGAAGATAACCTTTATGACACTTTTGCTAAACTACGTGCGCGTGGTCTTGCTCGTGCAATGGCTAATACTAAGCAAGTTAAAGCTGCTGATGTTTTCAACAACGGCTTTGCGGCAACAAGTCCTGGTGGGGACGGACAGCCGTTCTTCAGTGCTAGTCATCCAGTAGTTGGTGGTGGTACTCAATCCAATACTCTTGGTGCTACTGATCTTTCGGAAGCATCTCTTGAGTCGGCTTTAATTACCATCTCAAAAGCAGAAGATGATCGTGGTATTCTTATTGGTCTACAGGTTGAATCACTTCATGTGCCACCTGATCTTGCTTTTACAGCAGACCAAATCTTGAATAGCACGCTATCAACGACTATTGGGGTTAACCCAAATACCGTTGCAAATGGTGCGACGAATGTAAATGACATTAACAGCATCCGCAGTCAAGGTCTAGTTCCTGGCGGCTTTTATGTAAACCGTAGATTCCAAGACGGTAACGCTTGGTTCTTGCGTACTGATTGCCCGAATGGTGCTAAAATGTTTGTTCGTTCACCTCTTCAAACTAAGATGGAACCTGATTTCGATACAGGTAATCTTAGATTTAAAGCGCGTGAGCGTTACAGCTTCGGCTTTTCTGATTGGCGTAGTTACTACGGTGCTTCAGGTTCTTCCTAAGATCCGTATAAACTAGGTTAATATAGACTAGGTTAAATAAGGGTGGAGAGAAAGACGCACAATTCTTTTTCTTCACCCTTTGCTTTTGTAATTACCTGTCTTGATATATAATATAAATAATTATCTTCTGTTTATTTAAAGGAACAAAACATGGCAACCACTCTTCGACAAGGATTTGTAACTGGAAGTGGCGCAGTTCTTGATACTGTAACCAGTGTTTCTCTCGCAGATACCCGTATTCGCTCTGTATTTGCTACAGGCATTGGTCAGTTTCTTATTACTGGAACTTCTACTGATGCACAAGGCACGGTTAAAGGGAATAATATTAGATTTGTAAATACGACAGCATCGGATGCAAACGAAGTTTATTTCTCTGATTTAGGTATTGCGATGAAAGGAACAGTTGTAGTTTCTGCTCCAACTTCAGCAGCTACAATAGCAGTATTCTATGGTTGATTATACTTTTTTAGTAAATGATATTATTCAGGCATCTGAAAATGAGGGAACAGAGTTTGTTAATTATATTCCCAAAATGGTTAATCGTGCCGAAGAGCGTCTGACAAAAGATTTGGATGACTATGGTTTAGTCTCTTATACTTCTGTTGCTGTTTCTTCTGGAAATAATATTCTTACCTTACCCACAGGCACACGCATAGTTAAGAATATTAATATTATAAGCGACTCTACAAAGATTAATTTACTGCAACGTACTGATGAATATATTAATGATTACTGGCCTGTAAGTGCATCAACTGATGAACCAAGGTATTATGCACCTCGTAATAACTCTACAGTTTTAATTGCTCCTACTCCTGCATCTACTTACAGTGGACAAGTTGTGCATGTTAATCGCCCAGTAACATTAACATCCGCAACTCCTGAAAATTATTTTACTGATTTTTGTTACGATCTTCTTTATAATGCTTCTATGGTAGAGGCAATGATGTTTCAAAAAGACTATCCCACTTCACAATTATATGAACAACGGTATGCACAGCTTCTAGAGTTACAGCGTAATCAGGCACGTAGGACACGTAGAGATGACATGCAAACTCCTGCAAGTCCTGCTGGTGCAGATAATAATCTAGTAGCTAATTCTAATTAAAGGAGACTATAATGGCTGGTCCTATCTTTGATCCTCTTAATCCCAATGAAAGTCCTGCTTCAAAATATCAAAGACAAATTGATGCTATGAATAAAGGAATGGGTAGAAAAAGAAAAAAATCTGAGGATGAAGAGTTTGATGAAGCTTATGAAAAGCAACAAGCAAACATGCCTACCTTTAAAAAACTAATGTCAGCGCAGGGTGAGTCTGCTGGTGGTCGTGTAGGAAAAGGCAAGAAAAAAAAGGTTGTAGTTAAAAAAAGAGCTAACTTTTTAGGTCGTGGAGCAGGTGTTGCTTTACGCGGCTTTTAATTAAGGGAGAATATTATGGCATCTAATACTACAAGAAGACAGCAAATGGCAAAGGATCGTAGAGAAAGATCTTTAAAAGCTAAAGAAAAAAAATTAATTGATGCTGTTGTTAGAGATGAAGATACTAGTGATAAAAAATTAGGAATACTAAGAAGTCATCCATATTATAAAGCTTCTGTGAAAAGAGCAAAACGAGAAGCAGAAGTAAGAGAAGATAGAGCAAAAAAGAAGTTGCCTCCTGAAACTATCTTTGAAAAAGCTAGAAGACAAGGAGAAGAAAGAAGAGATGCTGCAAAACAAAAGCCTACTAAAAAACCTGGTAAAACGGCTGCTCAAATAGCTGCCGAAGCAAATGTTAAAAAACCTATACGTAAGGCTGCTAACAGAGTTTCTAAAAAAGAATCCGCTCCTAAAAAAGAAGGTAGTGAATACAAAGCATATCCTGGTGCGGCTGGAAGAGCAGGGTTTGAGTATAGAAGAGATACAGCAGAAATTTTAGATGACAAAGATATTTCTGAAGAAATTAAAGAAAGAATAAAAGAAGAAGAACTTTATGAAGGTGACTTCAAAGGTGGTCGTGTAGGAAAAGGTAAAAAGAAAAAAGTAAGTAAAGCACCTCGCGGTGTTCGTGCTGCAATGAGAGGTTTTAAAACAATGAAAATTGGTGGTAAAGTAGGTAAACGTACTAAAGGCACTGGTGGTGGATGGGTGTAAAAATGAAAAAAAAGAAAGATAGTACAGTAGTTTTTCCTATTTTTCCTGAAGAAATTAGAGAAAAAAGTCCCTTTGGTAAATATTCTCCGAGAGCCGCTGCTGTAGAGGGTTTCCAGTCATTAGTAGATTTATTTAAAAATGAAAATAAAAAAGGTACTAAGAAAAAAAGCACTAAGAAAAAAAGTGGTGGTTCATTAAAACCAGTTCCTAAAGAGAATGTAGGTCTTAGTAAACTTCCAACACCTGTTCGTAATAAAATGGGATATATGAAAAAGGGAGGTAAGGTTGGTAAACCTTTAGGTTGTGGAGTTGCACAAAAAGGTTTTGGTAAAGGACCATATAAGAAACAAGGAACTTAGAAAATGAAAAGGAAAGCTGTTCGTAAATCTAAATCTAAAGTTAATCAAGCTGGTAACTATACTAAACCTACCATGCGTAAAAGATTATTTAATAAAATTAAAGCTGGCAGCAAGGGTGGAAATCCTGGTCAGTGGAGTGCAAGAAAAGCGCAAATGCTGGCTAAACAATATAAAGCTGCGGGTGGTGGATATAAGTAAAAATGGCTTTAAAAAAATCACAGAAGAGTTTAAAAGATTGGACAAAGCAGAAGTGGCGTACAAAGTCAGGAAAACCTTCAGCTAAAACTGGTGAGCGTTATTTACCATCTAAAGCTATAGCGGCATTGTCTCCTGCAGAATATGCTGCTACAAGTAGAAAGAAAAGAAAAGATACTAAAAAAGGAAAACAATTTTCTAAACAACCTAAATCTATCGCAAAGAAAACAAAAGCTTTTAGAAAAAAGGGTGGCGCTGTGGCAGCTAAAAAGAAAAAGAAAACCACTGGTAAAGGCATGAAAGGTCTTACTATTGGTAAGGGAGATAAGCGTCCTACAAAAGCTGGTGCAGGTCTAACTGCTAAAGGGGTAGCAAAATACAGAAGACAAAATCCTGGTAGTAAACTTCAAACTGCTGTGACTGAAAAGAAACCAAGAACTAAAGCAAGAGCAGCCAGAAGAAAAAGTTTTTGTGCCAGATCAGCAGGACAAATGAAAAAGTTTCCTAAAGCTGCAAAAAATCCTAATTCAAGACTAAGACAAGCCAGAAGAAGGTGGAGATGTTAGATGGTTAAAAAGTTAAAGAAAGTTTCTAAAGCATTATCAAAAGCCTCTCGTTTACATAAACAGCAATCTAATATTATTAAAAACTATGTGAAGAAAAATGAGAAAAGTAAAAGACCCAAAAGTAGGAACAGGAAAAAAACCTAAAGGTTCTGGTCGTAGACTTTATACAGATGAAAATCCAAAGGATACAGTAGGTATAAAGTATGCTACAATTAAGGATGCTAAAGATACTATTGCAAAAGTTAAAAGGATAAGAAAGCCATATGCAAGAAAAATACAGATATTAACAGTATTGGAACAACGCGCAAAGTTTGCAAACAAACCTGAACAATCCAGGTTGGCAAAAGTTGCTAAACAAACATTAAGAAAGAAACACAAAAGTAAAAAATAAAATGGCATATTTAAGTTCAAACATCCCACAGTTTAAGTGTTGGGTACGAAAAGAATTTACTAAAAATCACATGGACTATGAAGGAGAATATTTACACGCTTTAGTAATTGCAGTTAATACAATACCAGACAGATCATTAACTTTTAATGTTGTATTTACTGGATGCGATGAAGAAGAAAATGTGCATGGTGGAGCAATGTGGGCAAGGATGCCTATCACAGCTTTGATAGCTGATACCAGATTAGAAGAATGGCCTGTTAAAATGCCGACACATTTAGCACAACCTTGGGACTGTTCTTCTAGAAACCATGCTATAATAGTAATGGACAGAGTATCATCAAGTCCTTGGTTATGTAAAATAGATAATGTTTTTCACACTGGGAGGTATTTGTTTACAGTAGATTATACGGATAGTTCTATATCAGATGATCCTGCACAACACAAACAGTCACATGTTATAGAGTTGATCGATGCAGGAGAATATACTGGTAATATAGTAGCACTACCAAATAATAGGGTTAGAGTTACTAATCCTGCTTTATGGGTAACTGGTGAAGGTGCGCCAGACTTTGCACCAAGTCAGTATGTTCATTCAGCAGAAATACACGACAGCTACATGAATCCATATTTAACTTTTAACAACTTGTATCAAGAGGAGACTGAAGATGCCTAAACACGCTAAATATATGTCTATGGGCGGTGCTATGAAAAATACTAAGTACATGTCTAAAGGTGGAGCAATGAAAAAAGGAACTAAGAATGCTTCAAAGGGTGGTGCCATGAAGAAAAAATCTACTAAAGCACCTCATAATCGTCTTTACTAGTAATGACAATAAACAGGTCAAAGATAAGCCAACAGATTATCAAAGCACCTTCTAAAAAGAAAAAAAGTAAAAAACTTATTAGATCACTTGCTTTGAAAACTAACAGGCGAAGCAGATCTAAAAGGAGATAAACATGTCTAATAATCCAAAAGGGATAACAGAATATACTTATAATTATATTCGTAATCCTCGCACTGCAGAAGACATAGACAAGATGACAGGTCGTCCTACTGGTCAGGGGTATGGCGCTGCACGTAAAGGTCCACAGATTAAAGCTGCAGAGCAGGATGTTGTAGTGGACTATGAGCCAGGAAAAATCATAGAATACAACGACTAGGAATAAATAAATGGGTACTAGCGGAACATATGACTTCTCAATGGATATTGATGAAGTTATTCAAGAAGCAACGGAGATGATTGGTGGTGAGCAGACATTGGGACATGAACCTAAGTCTGCTCGTAGGTCAATTAATCTTCTTCTCCAAGATTGGCAGAACCGTGGCATTCTTCTCTGGACTGCTGGTACTACTGCTATCTCAGTATCTACCAGTGTAACATCTTATGCTTTAACTTCAAGTACTATTGATGTTACCGAAGCAGTTTTACGAAGAGATAATATTGATCTTCAGCTTGAACGTATTACGATGGAAGAGTATTTAAAGATTCCTCGTAAAAGTCAAACAGGAAGACCTAATCAATATGCTATTCGTAGAGAGAGAGGTAATCCTGTTTTATTCCTTTGGCCTGTGCCAGATAATACTACAGATATTCTAAAGCTGGAGCAGGTTAAGCATACAGAAGATGTAACAAAATCTGCTGGTCAGAATGCTGATATATCTCGTAGATTTCTTCCTTGTCTTACTACAGGTCTGGCTTATTACATGGCTATGAAACGTCCAGGTGTTGATGTAGGTCGGATTGGTCTTCTCAAAGCAGAGTATGAAGAACGTCTTATGCACGCTATGGATGAAGATAGAGAGAGAGCAAGCGCATATTTTTTACCTAGAATAAATAGGGTATAATAATGGCAAGTAATAAAAATGCTAAAGCTGTGTGTGATATATCTGGATTTGTTTATCCACACAGAGTAATGAAATTAAATAGTTATGGTTTACTTGTTGGTCCTCCTGATTTTGATGGAGCATATGACTTAAAAAATCATCCACAGAATAAAGTGCCTGATGTAAGAGATGATATAAATATTCGTAATCCTCGTCCACCGTCTAACTTAGATAGAGGTATTGATTGGCAAAGTGCTAATACTACATGGGAAGACACAGATAGATTTTGGAATTTAATATAATGGGAACACTTACTGGCAAACTCATATCAAACAGTTACAAAGACTTACTTCAGGTAAGTAACAGTAACAGTGGTGTAGACTCAACTGTACGTTTTATTTCAGATGGTGAAGGAACAAACTCAGCCTTAAAAATAAGTAACTCTGAAGTAGAGACAACAGGTAAATTAACAGTTGGTGCTAATCTTAGCGCATCAGGGAACATAACAGCTAATGCTGCAACTCTAATAGCTACTGTATGTGCATCAACATATTTTGGTGATGGTTCTAATCTAACAGGTGTTCAAGCTTCTATTCCTACATCAGTAACATCATTTACTGCTAATCAGTTAACAGTTGTTAGTGGTGCAGCATTCACTGGTAAAGTTAGTGGCACAGCAGCAGAGTTTAGTGGTATAGTATCAGCTTCTGTTCTAAGAGGAACTGCTGCCACATTTAGTGGTAATGTAACTGCAGCAGCTTATTATGGTGACGGATCAAACTTAACAGGTATAACAGCATCTGCTCCTACATCTGTAGCAGCCTTCACAGCTAACCAGTTAACAGTGGTTAGTGGAGCATCATTTACAGGAAAAGTTAGTGGAACTGCAGCAGAATTTAGTGGAAATGTTAGTGCAGCAGCTTACTTTGGCGATGGATCTAACTTAACTAATTTACCTACTGCTCCCAGTTCAGTATCAGCATTTACAGTTAATCAGCTTACTGTTGTAAGTGGCGCAGCTTTTAGTGGGAAGGTTAGTGGTACTGCTGCAGAGTTTAGCGGTAATGTTAGTGCAGCTAATTTATTTGCATCTACTAATGTATTTGTAGGTGGTACTGCAGTTCCTACTGCTTCAGACATAGCTGCAGTTAGCGCACTCACAAGTGTTAATAAAGCAGCCATAACTTCTATTAACTCTATACTGGGAGATGGTTCTAACTTTGCTACATCAGCAGAACTGGCTGCTGTGTCATCGGCATTAGCAACAAGCATAGGCAATAGCAATACAAACATTGCTGCTGTTAGTGCATTAACCAGTGTTAACTTAGCAGCTATTACGTCTATTAATTCTATTCTTGGAGATGGGTCTAACTTTGCTACATCAGCAGAGTTGGCGGCTGTATCGTCAGCATTAGCTACAAGTATAGGAAACAGCAATACAAACATTGCAGCAGTCAGTGCTTTGACCAGTGTTAATGCTGCTGCTATTACTTCTATCAACGCTGTTATTGAAGGCAGTGTATCTGCAGACAAAGGAACATTCAATACTCTCGTAGTTAAAACTTCCGCATCTGTAAGTGGTGAGTTAAGAGTAGGCGGTAAGATTGGTGTAGACAAAGCTTCACCAGAAAAACAAATACATATTTCTAAGTCAGCCGCTGCAGATGTAAATCAGTTGACAGATGCTACAGTTATTGCAGTTGATTTTAACACAGGTCAAAACTTTACGGTTACTCTTACTGATAACAGAACTTTAGGTAATCCTACTAATTGTACTCCAGGTCAGGTAGGAAGTATATTTATAGTTCAAGATGGAACAGGAAACAGAACTTTAGGTTATTCAAACTATTATCAATTTGCTGGAGGGGCTGCACCTGATCTTTCAACTGCTGCTAATGCAATAGACAGATTAGATTACATAGTGCATACTGCTGTCTTAACTCAAGCAGTGTTAACTAAAGCATATGCAAGTACATCATAAGGTTTAAATTTAAATGGTTTTTAACACAAATATATTAGCTGGTTCTGGTGGTCAAGCTGGTGATGATGCTTTTTCACCTGTAGGTTGTAAAACAAACAATGTAAGTATTTTTCAAACAGCAGCTACTAGAAGTTATATTTTTGCTAATCCTAGTGCAGGAGCTGGAGTATCACAATCAGATAGTTTAAAAGTTACAGATTCTAAAAAATTTACTATAGTTTTTTGGTTTCATCCAACAGTAACCGCACCTACTGGTAGTGCTAGTCAAGGAAGACATACTTATGCTTGGACAATAGCAAATGGAACTGATACTAATGGAGAACAAATAGCTTCACCTTATACCTTTATTATGAGAAGAGGTGATAATACAGGAGATGGTAATGTATATCTTTGGAGTCAATCAGGAACGGGTATTACAAACAATCTAAGTCAGAGTAATATTTGGACTGTTGGTGAATGGAACTGCTATATGATTTCAGTAGATGCTTCAACAGGAAAAGGAACTTTCTTTTACAACGATGATTTAAAAACCAGTATTTCACGAAGCGTTGCTTTTAATTTTGACAATGTTAGACTAGCTTACATAGGTGCACCTACTTTTGTTGCTGGCACACATGGAACATTTATAGGTGCTTTTGCTGAATATTATTATGCTCCTGGTCAGTTTGTTGATTTTAGTATTGAATCAAATAGAAGAAAATTTATTGACTCTGAAGGTAAACCTGTTGATTTAGGTGCAGATGGTTCAACTCCAACAGGTAGTTCTCCTTTAATATATTTATCTTTAAGAGAAGGAGAAGGTGCAGAACAGTTTGCTGTTAATAGAGGAACAGGGATAGATTTTACAGTCAGAGGATCAGTGTCTGTTTTTCCAACAACAGTATCAGTTTCAATTTAAGGAAATAATTATGTGGGCATTAGTTAAAAATAATTCTGTAGTTGAAATAATAGTACAGCCAAAAGCTATGACTATAGATACTATTCAATATCCTAAAAATATATTTAAATTGTGGAGTGCCTCAGAATTAAAATCTATAGGTATTTATAAAGTAATACAAAGTGGATCAGCAAAAGCAGCTAATCTTTATGTGAATAGTTACAAAGATGAATTTAAAGATGATGTTGTAACAAGAACACACATAAATACAGAAAAAAATGTAGATGAAGTTAAAAAAGAGTTATTAAAAAATATTAATTTCTCTCTTTTTTCACAACTAGAAAAAACTGATTGGATAATAATTCGTGAACAAGAAACATCAAAAGCTAAACCCAGTGACTTAGCTACATGGCGCACAAATTTAAGAACTAAACATGCAGAGTTAGAAACATCTATTAACAATGCCAGTAGTATTTCAGCATTAGAAGCAATCGATATAAACAGTGGATGGCCTGAAGACCCAAGAACATGAAGAAATACATTTTAATTTTTACACTATTTTATTTACCTGTTTTTTTATATTCTTTTTCTGCACAAGGTAATCATAATTCAGTTCCTATACCTGAAGACTTAATAACTTATAAAAGTTTTTGTGTAGATGAAGATGCAATATTAAGAGTAGCTAAAGGTTTAGCAGACTCAAAACAAAAAGCAGATCTTTTATTTCTTAGTTTGTCTGCAGGAGAGAGATGTTTTACTCATCCAAGAAAAGTAATAGGTTTAGTAATTGAAGAAGTATACAGGTTTAAAAATTATTTAAAAACACAAACAATAGTTTACAAGATTAAGACAAATCCCACAGAGTTTGGTTACATATTATATCTGTCTGCACCAGAATTAGGAGTTTAAAATGGCAAGTACTTATACATCAAATATAAGACTAGAAAAACAGGGAGATGGAGAAAATCCTAATGCTTGGGGAGCAATCCTTAATACGAATGTTATTGATCTGGTTGATCAGGCGGTTGCAGCATATCAGATAGTTTCAGTCAGCGGTACAACTCCTATAACACTGACTCAGGTTAATGGTGCTACAGACCAATCACGTAAAGCTATCTTATCTTTTGATGGCACACTTACAGCAGAAACTTCTATTATTATTCCTTCTGTTAACAAGATGTATTATGTAAGGAACAATACATCAGGATCGTTTGCTCTTAAAATTAAAACTGCAGGTAACACTGCTATTACAATAGAACAAGGTTCTAATGTGATGGTAGCATCTGATGGTACAGATGTATATCAGACTGCATTCCCTACGTCAGTAAGTTCTTTTACTGCTAATAGTCTCACAGCTACATCAGTATCTACCAGTGTTCTTAATGCCAGTAAAATATCAACATCAATTGTGTCAGCTACAAATATACATGCTACATCAGTATCTGCTGTATCAGGTAGATTTTCAGGAACAGTATCTGCTTCTGCATTTTCTGGTCTGGGTATAATACCTACAGGAATGATTTCTCCTTATGCAGGAGGTTCTGCACCAACAGGATTTTTACTTTGTTTTGGGCAAGCTGTAAGTAGAAGTACTTATTCTGATTTATTTGCAGTAGTAAGTGCAACTTATGGTGCAGGAGATGGTTCAAGCACTTTTAATCTTCCTGATCTTAGAGGAAGAGTTGTTGCTGGTCAAGATGACATGGGAGGTAGTTCGGCTAATCGACTTACCGCTGCTGTTTCTGGAGGAGTTAATGGAGATACTTTAGGTGGAAGCGGAGGACTAGAAACTAAAACTCTTACTATAGATAATTTACCTGATACTCATCATTACAAAGTTAGTGCGGGTGTTGCTGATCTAGCTTCTGGTGCATCTGGAGCAAGAGCAAATCCTTTAGATCAAGGTGGTGGAGAAGCAATTAATATTGTTCAACCTACATTTATTCTCAACTACATAATAAAAACTTAAATGACAAGCACAACAGCAAGATTATTTAAATTTAATCTCAGACCTGGGATACGTAGAGAGTCTACAGACTACTCTGAAAGTGGTTCTTGGTATGACTGTGATCGTGTGCGTTTTAGGGAAGGCAAGCCAGAAAATTTACGCGGCTATCAAAAACATTTAGATACTACCTTTGATGGTACAGCAAGAGACTTACTTACTTGGCAGAATAATAACACAGAAAAACTTTTGTCTTTTGGCACAGAACAAAAACTATATGTTCTTGCCAGTGATATTCTATATGATGTAACTCCTATCGTAAGCACAGTAACTGTAGGAACAGATGGAACAGCAGGTAAATTAGCAACTGTTTCAGGTTCTAATAAGATTGCGGTTAGTCTTAATTCTAACGGTGTTTCGGTAAATGATCATATCTTTTTCACCAGTGCATCTATAAGAAACTTTGCCAGCACTAACTTTGCTGCCAGTAGTTTTGGTGGACCTGTATTTAGAGCAGTTAGTACAAGCGGAACAAATCGTTTTCTTATTAGCACTACAAGTGTGGCAACAGCTACAAGCACAAGTGCAGGTACAGCAACGGTTAACTTTCTTCTAAGAACAGGACAAAATGATAACATTCAAGGTCTGGGTTATGGTGCAGGAGTATATACTGCTGGTGTATCCACAACAGGTGGAAGAGCATGGAACAGACCTGCCGAGTCTTCAGGTATAACCTTTGCTGCTACTCAGTGGTCATTAGATAACTTTGGTGAAGATTTATTAGCTGTTCGCAGAGGTGGTAATTTGTTACACTGGGATGCAGATGCAAGCACCAGACCAATTAGAGCAGCCATAGTAACTACCGCTCCTGCCAGTATTAATAGTATTGTCGTGTCTCCTAATGACAGACACGTTTTAGCTTTTGGTACAAATGAGTTTGCTGGCGGTGCTTTTAATCCTTTGTTAATTAGATGGTCAGATCAGGAAGACTTTACCAACTGGACACCATCAGTATCTTCTACATCAGGTGAGTTACAGGTAGTAGATGGAACAACTCTCAAGGGCGGCATCAGATCACGTAATACAATACATGTTTGGTCTGATCAGGCGTTATATTCTCTACAATATGTAGGTCCACCATTTATCTTTGCTATATCACAATTAGGAACTAACTGTGGATTAATAGGTCAACATGCAGCTATCAACGTAGACGGTATTTCTTATTGGATGGGAGACAACAACTTCTACAGGTTTGATGGTAGAGTGGATAAGTTAAACTGTACTGTTCGCAGATATTTATATGATGACTTTAATATGGCACAGGGTGATAAAGTTTATGCCGCAGTCAACTCAGAGTTTCACGAAGTTGTCTGGTACTATCCTAAAGAAGGTTCATTAGAACCTAATGCTTATGTTCTTTATAACTATGAGGAAGACACTTGGGCGTACGGTACTGGTTTCTACACAACCTTCAAAGATGCTACGGTATTTACTAATACTATAGCAACAGGAAAAGTATCTGCAGGAGCAACACCTCATATCTGGGATAATGAACCTGTATCTATATTTACTGGTGATGGAGTAGCTTTGTCTTCTTTCCTGCAATCGGCAGACTTTGATATAGATGATGGTAATGATCTGATATTTGCAGACAGAATTATTCCTGACTACACTATAAATCAGGGCAGCATAAATATGTCTGTTAACTTCAGAGAGTTTCCTGCAGCTAACACCATAGAGAAAGGACCGTTTGAAATTAACTCAGGTACGAAGAAGATAGATTTCAGAGGAAGAGGAAGACAATCTAACGTGAGAGTTTCTTGTAATGATTTTAATACCTCATGGAAGTGGGGTAGTGTTCGTATGGCAATTCAAAGAGATGGTAAACGATAATGGCTTTTCTTTATCCAGAACTACCCAGATATCAGAACACAGAGGATTTAACTCAGGTATACAATACTCTTATAGCTTACGCTGGTGAGTTAAAGTTTCTTTTAGAATCAAGGGATGTAGAGCTAGGTTCTACTCCAGCTACTAAAATATTTAGTGTTGTTACTGTATCAGAAATAGGTAGACCCGCTAGTGGAGATATCGCTTTCTCTATAAGCGCAAGTAAGTTTAAAGGCTATGTAGGTAATAGTTGGGTGGACTTTCACTAATGTATGACTATAAGAAAGTTTTTGAGATAATAAATCAAAATACATTTATTGAGAATGTAAATAAAGGTATAGTACAGCCGCCTGATTTTTTTGGAGCAACTAAATCTGAAGGTATGGCATATTCAAAAGATTCGCTGTATAATAAAGAAAATACATTACATGCAGATATGACTAAAATACAGTCTAACTACATGGATATTAGGAGATGCTTATAATGGTTGAAGGATTAGATAAGCTGGCAGAGATACAGGCTTTACGTGAGGCTGCTCAACGTCCTCCCGCTGAAATGCAACAGATGCAAATGCCTTCTCCTCAAGCTGGTTTACAAAGTCTGGGACAGCAAGAGGTAGACATGGCTACAGGTATGCCAGTAAGTTTTAGTCCTGCTGATGCAGTAAGTCAGGTAGCTACTGTAGCTGGTCAATATGCTATGGCTAATCCACAAAAGACCGCACCGTTTGCTGCAGCGTTGGCTGCTTTTGGAGCAGGTAGTGAAGCAGCTAATATGATAGACAAACGTGTAGAGGCTGAGTCAGAGAGGGAAAATTTAGATGCTGTCAAGAATGTTGCTACATCATTACCCGATAGAACTAGAACTGATATGCCAGCAATGGCTATGCCAGTTCAAGAAGAAATTCAAATCAGTGAAGTAGCTCCTCAACCAGGGTTAGCTACTATGATGCCTATGCAAGAGGGTGGTAGTTTTAAAGAAACTAAAGATATGTCTGTTCGAGACATTGCTGAAAAATTTAATGTCAATATTCCTATAGCTAGATTTATGCAGCGAAAAAATATATCTAGAACTGATAATTTAAAAGAGTTTGCAGACAGAGTAGCTTTATTAGAAAGTTCTGGAGGAATAAATAAAATAAATAAAGAAGGAAGTAGCGCAAGAGGAACATATCAATTTCTTACTGATGTAAATCAAAAAGATAAGAACAACAAAAGGAAACAGTCTGCTATTGAAACAGCGCTGAACAGAGTTGAAACAATATATAAAAAATCAAATGAAAAAGTACCTGCTTTTGTTGACAGAATAAGAAAAGCAATAAGGAAAGATATAAAAGCTAAAATAGGATATACTAATACTTCTGAAGCTGTTCTTAATTTATCTAAGCCAGAAGAAGATATTTTATTTTGGAGTAATATTACACAAGCAGAAAAGAAAAAGAATGATGAAGGAACAGATAATAAATTAGTAAAAATTATTCAAGGAGATACTGCTGCTGCTAAAAGTCTTTATGGTATGTATCATCATACAGATCCAGATACAAAAACTTTAGAAAAAATGAATAAAGTTTTCGTGCCTAAAAAAGAAAGTAAAACTCTAAATGACTTACAAGAGTTAGCTTTACTTGAACAAACATCTATGGAAACTCCTAATATTTATAAACAGTACACTGTCAAAGAGGGAGATAACTTAACAACGATTGCTAATAAATTAGGGACAACTCTCGAAGAAATAAGAAATGTAAATGATGATATAACATTAGCCAATCAAGATAATATTCGTATTAATCAGAAAATTAATATTCCTGAGATGGAAGATAATTCTTTTATTAGAGATGTTCCAGAGCAACCACAAGACCAAAGTATTTTAGACACTATTAAATCTTACGGTAGCGAAGGTATAAGCGCTGTCAGAGAATTTTTTGGTCTTAGAGAAGGCGGTGATGTAGGAGAATACTTTGAAGGTCAGGTAGAAGGAAAGGGTGATGGTATGTCTGATGAAATACCTTTCCGAGTAGAAGGCGGTAATCCTGACTTTGCTCTTCTCAGTAAAGATGAATATGTCATACCTGCTGATGTAGTGTCTATGCTTGGTAACGGTTCTTCTGACGCTGGCGCGGATGAGTTAGATGATTTTGTAAAAGATACACGTAAAGAGGCTTTCGGAAGAGAGAAGCAACAGACACAGATTGATGCAGAGAAAGGACTAAGTTCGTTAGCTTAAATGGAAGTTACAAAGATAAGGTCAAACTGTATAGAAATAACATGGCCGTATGTAAAAGACTTACTGGCTAAACCACTAAAAAGAAGTCACGGAGAATATAACCTAGAAGATATTTATAATTTATTAATAACAGAAGTAATGGAGTTGTGGGTTGGACTTAGTGAAGAAAATGGAATTGTTGTCGCTGCAACAACCCAACTTGATAAATATCCTAATTATAATGTTCTTACTATTTGCTTAGTAGGTGCAAAGACAAATACAATAGATGATTGGTTAGACTACTGTGTGTCTGATGATTCTGACATGGTTCAATATGCAAAACAAAATAACGTAAAGCATATTAAAATAATTGCAAGGGATGGTTGGAAAAGAAAACTGGAAAAGTTTAACTACAAAAAATACGCCACCGTATTAACTAAGGAACTATAACAATGAGCATGAAAAATAAATTTAATAAAGTCTTGTCAGACTTTTCTAGCGTAGAGAAAGTATTATTATATAACTTCTTATATGAGGAATTGTCTGGTAAAGGTATATGTGGTGACACTGAACTTGCTCACGTTAATAAACATGAGATGGCTGTTCTTCGTTCTATGGGTGGCGCAGGAACGATAAACGAAAATACTAAGTGCGTGCAGTTCTTTGGTTCACCTCCTCCACCTCCTCCTGTACAAACAGTATCAAGACAAACATCTGAAATACCTGCAGAATTAAAACCTTATGTGCAAGAGGTTCTTTCTGAAGCACAGGATATCTATAAGACACGCAAAGAAGAAGGCTATGTTCCTTTTACTGGTCAGGAGATAGCTGAGTTTAGTCCAGAACAGGAAAGAGCATTTGATCTTACTGCTCAATCAGTAGGACAAACCCAAGCTTTTGCTGCTCCTGCTGCACAGTTTGCAGGGTTAGCTGGTCTTGGAACTACAGACGCAGATATCTCAAGGTTTATGAATCCTTATGTATCTCAGGTTGTTGAAAGAGCGGAGCGTGAGCGTAGAAGAGCAGCAGATATAGAACAACAGGAGTTAGCTGCAAGAGCAGTTCAGGCTGGTGCATTTGGTGGTAGCAGAGAAGCTATCTTGGAAGCGGAACGCCGCCGTAATTTAGAGCAAGGTATTGCTGATATAAGAACCGCAGGTTTGTCTGAAGCTTTTAAACAAGCAGTGCAACAGGCACAAGCACAACAGGAGAATAGATTAGGCGCTGCTCGTAGCCTTACCGAACTTGCACAGGTTGCACCTAGAGGAACTGCTGATGAACTTGCACGTTTAGAGGCAGTTGGTGCAGCGCGTAGAGGACAAAGCCAAGCTGAGTTAGATATAGCACAAAGAAAGTTTCTAGAAGAAAGAACTTTCCCAGAAGCTACACTTGCTCAATATTCTGAGTTTATTCAACCTACTCAGAGACAGTTAGGTGCAGCAGGTACACGCACGAATATAGGACCAGGACAGGCACAACCAACCTATCTTCAACAAGCTTCAGGATTTATAGGAGCATTAGGAAAATTTATTCCTGGAGGAAAATCTGGTGGGCAAGTAGGAGGTTTGTCTGGCCTAGTTTCTCTTAATAATGGAGGACAACCCAACACTTCTGATGAACCAGGATTTTTTAAAACTGTAGGAGATGCGGTAAGTGAAGGTATTTCTTCAGCATACGATTTTTTAACAGAACGTCCAAAACAAGATCCTTCTGCTGGTCCTACAAGACTACAAAATATTAGTGACTTTCTTATAGGTTATTCACAGGCTGATCCTTCTAAACCTTTAGGAACACAGTTTGGTCAAGCTGCTGCATCTATGTCTGCCCAGCAAGCTAAACAAAGACAGCAAAGACTAGCTAATTTATTAGCTGAAAGAAGATTGGCAGCAGAAGAAAAAGCATTAGATATTAAAGCAGCAAAATCTGGTCTGGTTACTAATGCAGAACTTAGGGGAATAATAACTACATTTAATGACAATACTGTCAAGGACGAGGCTAAACAACGACTAGCCTCTCTTTATCCTAATGATCCTAGAGTACAAGAACAATATAGAATTGCAATGGGTAAAACTTTACCTGCTGCACCAGGATCGCTTTCACCTGCCACTCCCAAATCTACTACAAGTAGCCAAAATGATGTTTCTATAGTTGATCAATCAAAAAAGGGAGACTTGGCTAAAAAGGCGAAGGAAAAATTAGACCCAGTAAAGCCACCTCCAGGAAATAAAAACAAATCTGTTCAAAAAACTTCAGATCTTACTCCTGTAGAACGCAGACGATTGAACAGGATAAGGCAACGAATGCTAAACAAAGGACAATAGCTAGTGGCTGAAGAACAACAACCTTCCGCACAAGAAAGATCATATGAAAGTTTAGTTGCTGATAAAGACTTTACGGATGGTCTTTTCTATGTCTTGAAAGATTTAGAAATTGATGTTGACTATCAAAATAAACAAAGTATTGTAGATGCTTTTCTCACGAGAAAAAGATTCTTTGAAAATAATCTTGTCGCCGCTCCTGTAGCAAAAAGTGCTATAGATGATTTGGATGATGATAGTAAAGCTATTCTTGGATACTCTTTACAAGAAACAGACAAACTTCCTAACTTTGGAGAAGGTGCCGCACCTCTCGGTAAAAAGATAGTAGACTATGGTCTTGCTGGTATAACTGATCCTACTAATTTATTTTCTGCTGTAGCTGCTGCATTTACTTTAGGTGCAGGAGGTGCTGCTGCTTTGGCTGCTAAAGAAGCTGCTAAACAGGGTGTAAGAAAATATCTTAAATCAAAAATAAAAGCCGCTGTTTCTAAACCAGCATTAGCTAGTTATGCGGTAGAAGGAACTGTAGCTGGAACTGGTGGCGCAGCAACAAATGTCATCAATCAAAAGATACGGCAAGAAGTAGGATTACGAGATAAAGAAGATGGTATTGATTTAACAGAGGCTGCAACTCAAGGGATTATAGAAGGTGTTGCTTCCCCTGTTATAGGTGTTCTGGGTAATGTTGCTGGTGGCGGAACATATCAGTTAGGTAAAGCTTCAGGCAGAAAGGTAATAGAACTTTTTCCTGACGCACAAAAAGAAGGCTTAGAATCTGGTGTTGCTTGGTTAGAACGTAATCTTTTACCTGCAGGGGGTGTGTCTGATACACAAAGACGATTGGTGGAACGTCAGTCAGGTCAGGCAATGTCTTTTAAAAACAGAGCGGAAGATTTAACAAATTCTTTTAATGATGTTTTAAAAAGAGATTTTACAGAAGCAGATATTACAGGAGAAGAAAGTTTAATTAATAAAGCACTTCAGGGTGATGCGGATAGTTTGTCTTTAGTTCAGAACAAAAGTCAAGATGCAAAAAATTTAATCGATGACTTTTTTAGTTTAAGAAATGAAGCTTTTGACTTCGCTAAAAATTCCTCTGTTAATAAAAAGATACTAGGCATATTTGATAAAGACCCTAACTATGTTCGTAATGTTCCAGAAAAATATGCTGTTACTAAAAGAACAGAAAGTTATAAAGACTTCATTAAAAGAAATCCAGACATTAAATCAGAATTAAGACAGGCTATGCTTCTCGATCCTGAAAATTCAAACTGGAAAAAATTTACTGATAGATACATCCAAGTAGACAGTGAAGGGGTAGCTAAAGAAACATTAGATAATACTAAAGTAGATAAGATTATAGATGAAGCTGCTGAAAGTTTATATGCTCCTACAAAAAAATTAAAAAAAGAAACAGGTGCGTTTGAGAAAAGAAAAGAAGATTTAAGTCCTACGTTAAAGAAATTTATTGGTTACAATAATATCCCAGGATTAAGAATAGCTGAAACTATAAATGGTATAGTTGATACAGCCTCAAGAACTAATGTTGCCAGAGATATAATAGGGGATGCTACCCGCAGAGGGGTGGCTGTTACTGTAGACAAGGCAGCTAAAAATCCAGAAGCAGTAGCCAGACAAAGTTTGGGTGGTGAAGATGTAATGCCTATTACTGGTTCTTTTCAAAAGATATCTAAGGGTAAAAAAGAAGATGCAGTTATGCGCCTTCCCTTTGATGCTATAGATGATTCATTAAAAAATGTGTATATTACAAAGACAGAAGGTCAGAAGTTAAAAGAACTTTTTGAAGGGGAAGGTTTTCTTAGTGATCTTTATAAACAAGATGATGTTGTAGGAACTGTTGTAAGAACATTCTCTGGAGTGCAGGGATTATCTAAAGCAGGTAAAACTATCTATTCTCCGTTGGCACACATTAGAAACACTGTGGGTGCGGCTGGCTATACAATAACAAGTGGAAATCTTAAAGGTCTTCTAGATGGTTTTAGATACGCAGTGGCACTACCTAAGAAAGAAAGAGATGATCTTATTAAGGAATATACTGATTTAGGAATTAGAGGTTCTAACATTGATCTTAATCAGGTATTAAAAAGATTTGGAGATATATCTGATAAAATAGATGATGGTGCTATTATAGAGCGTCTTGTTAAAAGTGGTGGTTTAGCTGCATTTGGAAAACCAGGAACAAAAGCTGCTAAAGCTGCTCAAGATTTTTATGGTGGTGTAGATGACTTTTTTAAAGGCGTGGCTGTTTTTGCTAATGAAAAAACAAAAGCTAAAAAAGTATTTGATTCTTTTTCAAAAGAGCAACAGGCAGCTAAACTTGCGGAGTTTGATCAGACATTTAATGCTGGTAGAGGAACATCTACAGCAAAGGACTACGTTAAAGAAATAGCTTCTCAAAAAACTTTAAATCTTACTCCTGTATATGGTCGTATTCCTAAAATATTAGAAAATCTAAGAGCAGTTCCAGTGATAGGTTCTTTTACTGCTTATCCTGCAGAACGTATTCGTAATACCTATCAAATATTTAAGATTGGAACAGATGAATTAAGAGAAGGTTTTGAAACAGGAAACAAAGAATTAACTAAACAGGGGATATCCCGTCTTGCTCAGTGGAGTGCGGCTCAAGGTGCGCTGTATACTGGCGCTTACGTTATGAATGAAAGCAATGGCTTTGGAGATGTCGTAGATGGGATGCGTAATTTTCTTCCTGATTGGGAAAAGAATGGCGCGTTAGTAGTGACAGGTAAAAATAAAAACGGCAATTACGATTATGTCAATCTTACTTATATTCATCCTGATAGTCAGTTTCAAAATGCAGTTGTTCCTCTTATTCTCAAAGCAGCTAGAGGCGAAGATGTATCAAAGGACTTAGATAAATCTTTAACAAATTCTTTTTTTGAACTAGTTGATCCTTACGTCGATCCTAGTTTAGCATTTGAGTTTACTAAAAATATGAAAGAGTTTGTAACAACAGGGGATGAAAGAAATCTTTTAAAAGCTTTGTCTGCTGTTGAACCAGGATATCTTAATTTTTTAACAGATATGGCAAGAGATGCCAGTGTCTTTGAAAAGTTTGGTCAGGTAGGAAAAGACGTAGAAAAATTTAAATATGGCGAAGTGTTTGGCACTCAAGATGCAAGAGCAGAAAATCTTTTTGAATTACTTTCTAAAAATGGTCTTGTAATTCCAGGTGCTAAAACAAAAACATTTAATCCTAAAAAGACTATGGGATTTGCTATGTCTAATATTGATAGAAATTATACCTCAGAAAGAACAAAATTTGTTAAAGATTTAAGAGATAATCTTTCTGATCCTCGTACAGAAATTAATCCTGTCTCCATACTAAAAGACTATGATGAGATTTTACAACAACAGTTTATATCTCAACAAGCTTTTTTAAATTTATACAGAGATATGAGAAAGATTGTAGGTAAAAAAGAATTATTAAATATTATGGAATCTTTAGAAGATTCAAGTAAGGGTGTATTACCATCAAAGAAAGTTATGAAAGCAGTAATAAATAATGAGCGTTCATTACCAACAACTCTATCCGATAAGCCTAAAGAGTTTGCTAAAATTCTAAGAGAGTTAGGAAAGAAAACAGGTTTTTCTTATAGAAAAGATATAAATAATCTTAGAAGACAATTATCTAGATTAGAAGAGTTTTATAAAGGTAGAAGTTTAAATGCAGAACCACCTGATCTTCAAATAGGTTCAGACTAATGGAAATGAATGCACAGTTTCTGTTCCAAGTAGGAGCAGTCATAGCTTCTTTGTCTGGCGCATGGGCATTGGTAAGATCACAAGTGCATACGCTAAAAGCTAACCAAGCTGAAATAAAAAATTATGTGGATGAATTAAATAGAGAACTGGATACAGCAGAGAATGCTGTGTCTGTTTTAAGAAGCCAGATTAAAGTTTTGGCAGACATTCTAAGTCCCGACAATCTAAAACTTCAACACGAATGGCAGGGTGAAGTAGCAGAAAAATTAAATCAAATGGAAAAAAATATTATAACGCTACAACACATGCATAATGGTCGTCACCCCACTCTTGAAGAGATTCAAGTAAAAAATAAGTCCTAAAATTAGCCGTACAGTGCAGGTAAAGAACCTCTCGGCTACCCTACCACCAGAAGATAGGCTAATTTTATGTGTGTTTAATTGTCAGTCGCACAAAGGATTTATGCTATTTTAGTATATGACCTTCCCTAGATTCTAGGTATTCTTTCCTGACATTTCTTTTTGGAACAGATTCTATCTTTTTTCTTATGTGTTCTGCTTCATCAAGTTCTTCTTCCTGTTCTTCATCTGCAAAAAAGTCACACTTTAAAAAAAGTTTTGATGTTTCTTCCTCACCCAGAACTTCAAGATACTTAATTATATCTTCTTCCACTTCAGCTATAGTCTTAGGCGCTTCCTCTTCTTTAGCAGAACGCACACGGGTCAGGACTTCCAATGCTTTGATAGCACTGTTTGTATGTCCGTTGTTCTTTGCATAGGTATATTGATTTTCTATCTCAGAGACAACATCGATACGTGTCTCTATTTCTTTTTCTAACTCTTCTATTCTTTCTCTGATATCTTCTCTTTGTAAAAGTCTATGACCTTGAGTATGTGCAGAACCTTCAGAGTAGCCAGCTATCTTGGCAGACTCTGTTGCATTACGATACATAATGTATGCTTGACAGAACTTCTCCTGTCTGATTTTTAATTCAGCCATAATTAGTTACAGAACTTATTCCAGGTTTCGTTGTGTGCAAGTATACGTCTTGCAGTGCCGCCAGTAAGTTGATCATTATCAGAAATAAGAATAGGTTTTACCCAGCTACAGTACGTCTTTCCTACTCCAACGCTTCCGCAACTTGCTAACGACAGCATCATCAGCCATACGATCAATATCCTGTTCAATTTTATCTGCCTCCCTGTTTTTTTCTATTGCATCCTCAAGTTCTTTTTTCTCTGCACTATTTTTACCTGCTTTATAGGCAAACAAAAAAGGTAATATCTTGGTAAAGATATTTACAATTGAGGATACAATAGACGATATTATCGGCATTAGTCTTTCTTTGGAGCAGGTTCAGATACCTGAGTACCTGTATCTTTAGCTTTACCTATCGTTAGAGACAAAAACTCTACTGCTTTATATATTTTACCCATAACACTATCAGGAGAAGGTGTGCGTGTGCCAGCAACGATAATACTGGCTATGGTCACAATACCTGTTAGTGTACTTAGAATAACATCACTGTTATCAATAATAGTCTGAAGCATAGTAAATCCTTTCTTAGGCTGCTTGTTTCTCTTCTATCAAGTCCATGTAGCTCTTTGGTTTACTTCTTTTAGAAAGTTTATAAACCTCGGATACTAATGTATTTTCCCCATAAAAATGCACCGCCATTTCAACCTGCGGATTATCAAACAACTTCTCACAATCTTGCGCCATAGCAAGAAGTTCACCAGTAGTCCAAAAATGACAGTCGTTTATTTCTACTGGCATATACTTTGGTCTTACACCGTCCTCCAACTTCTCTTTTTTCTGCTCCTCTGTAAGACCATCCACAGAGCAGTCAAAGCCAAATAGATGAAAGTTTCTAAACCCGAATATGTGCATCATTCCTATAGCTCTCATAGCTGCACATGTGCCACCACTAACAAATGTGGCATTGTCTTTATCTATCTTTAACTTATAGTCTATCTCAACTTTACCACTCACTATATCAGCGACAGCTTGAGAGAAAGCGTGCCATCCGTATACGTTCTTTGTTTTGTCCATGATAAACTTAGTAACACTAGGATCAGTCATAGAAGCTATAAAGAACTTTGTGGTTTGATCTATCTCCTTAAATAATTCTGTTCGCACGATGCCATGTGTGCTTGTTCCACTTATGGGTCTAGGATCAAGTATAACACATGCCCACGGTTGAATACCAGCCTCTAAAAGTAAAGGATAACTGTGTTTTACACATACTATTTTAGCGTTGTTTTTTTCTTGGACAGCTTTTAACTCCTCAAAATCAAGAGAAGGACCAGCAGAAGCTATAATTATATGTTCATCATTTATGTCACAGTTTTGTACAAAATCCCAATCTTTTATTAAGTCTATGTTTTCATTTATATTATCTAATATTTCTTCTTTAGGTACACAATCTCTAGGCTGAACTATAATGGGCGTTCTGCTCAAAGATTTAGGCAAATCAGGAAGATCATCTGTTTTTAGTCTTACCATAAGATGCACTGTCCCGCCGTCTTTTACTCTATCCTGAGAAGGTAAAACATATACTCTGGAATTTTCCTTCATTGTTTCCAGTAGTCTGTTAGTGCCTAAAAACTCATCATCAGGAATTTTACCATCTACATCTTTAGCATAGTAGTCGTCCAAAACAACAACAGGAACATGCATTAGATTTTCATAGTCAGACAAAATAGTTTCTTCGCTATGTCCACCATCTATAAATGCAAAATCAGTTTTCTTTAACTCCTTCTTTGCTTTTGGCATAGTTTCTTTTGAATCACCTTTCAGTAAACTAAACGTGAAGGTTTTATTTTTTTCTTCCATCTTTTCAGAAAATTCTTCAAGTCTTTTTACTACGGCATTAAAGTGATTGTGTGGTTTTGTGTTCTGCTCTTTCTCATCTGTCTCAGCAGTTGCATCTTGGAATAAATCAAACCCTGTATAGTGTACTTTATCTTTGTTTTCAAAAGCAGCTAAAGCCATTTCTATAGCTCTACCACCATTCCAAGTTCCAACTTCTACAATTCTTTTTGGTTTGTAGGTTCTGATAAGTTCTGCTAACTGAGCATACCTGGGAAGATTAACATCAGGAGTAACCTCATTTTTGTCTATGTTGTTTTTTAAGTTACCCTTATAGTGAACCATAAATTTAGCAAGGTTAGACTGAGGAAACACAGCTAGTCCAGTAGCGCCTTCACTTAAATTATGTACCTTCATACCATGAGCCGCGTATATTTTAATGAACCTAGTCATAATAAAAGCATCAGTCCATTCTCTGTAAGCTAACACTTCTCCTATATCGTAGCATCCTCTTATATCAGCCAAGAAATAGTGGCTATGCATCGTGTCTAAATTAAAACCAATAAACCCTGTCTCACTAAAATCAATATCTGTTCTGCCCAAGTGTATTAGTTCAGCGTCTTTTGGAAATGCTTCAAACAATATTTCTTCAGATAAAGGGGAGGTTGTCAATACATCTGCATCCATCCATATTAACCAACCACCTCTGACTTCATTCTCTGATACTTCTAAAAAATAATCTGTCAGTGCATAAACTTTATGACAGAAACGCAAAGCATCCATGCGAAAGTTATAAGGCATCTGACCGTTAGATGTGCCGTCATACCCTTTCATCTTCTCTAGAAATTTAGTTCTATCTTCTACCTGATCTAAATCTCTATATTCAATAATCGGTGACTGAGGAAACTCTTTCTTCTGTTCCTCAGTTACAGTATCATAGTAAACTATAAGTTTTAAATCGTCTGCCCAATGTTCGACAACAGACTCAAGCATCTTCTTTGCATATACATCAAAGTGTTTACCTGAAAAAGATGTTACAAATCTAACCATTTCGTTTTACCATCTCTGAATATAACGCTGACCATTCTTTAGCATATTTATTATCTACAGTTCTTTTTCCGTCCCAGTTCTTATATATTGGACCGCCTGTAGTAAAGTGAACACACTTAGGTTTTAAATTAGCAGGGGAATGCCCGTCTAACCAATTCCATTCTTGAGGTATAGATCCTATAAAATGATCCTCGTATTCTCTATCAAGAAAAGCAAACCTATGTAACCAAGAACCACTTTTTGTATTTACATCATGCACAGTAAAATCTTTTAGTGCTTCATGCCCACAGTTCCACATGACAAAACTAGACCAGTTTTTTCTGCTGTAGTTAGATTGAATACGACCATCCATTTTTAAGCCGCCATCTGTAACATGGTCATGTTTTACACAACTAACGGCAAATGAAGGATCGCAATACTCATCAAATAATTCAGATATATCTGTATTCACAAACATATCACAATCCATAAATAAAGCATACCCTTCAAATTGATTTAAAAAAGGAACTAGAAATCTAGTAAAACTAAATTCAGTTGAAAAGGGTTTATCATCAAAACAATCTACAAATTGATTGTCTTCATTAATATCTTTAGCTCGGAAATAAAGACCTGCCCTACGAAGATTGTTTTGTTTTAAAGGAATTATGTCTACAGGATGATTTGTATTTTTTCTTATGCTGTAGGATAAAACATCGAAGTAAATTTTTTCTTTATCGTCATACCCTACATATATTTTGTATGGTTTATTTAACATTTTTCATATGATAAGGGGTGAGGACAAAACCCCACCCCTGTATACTACCTATTCTATTGGGATTACTTTTTTATGCTGATCATCTGCTTTCATTTTTAATCTTACTTTTAACAGACCGTCTATCATTTCTGCAGCAGCTACAACATAGTTAGGATTTAAAGAAAATGTTCTTTTAAACTTTCTCTTTGAGATATTTTTTACCACGATAGCATCAGCAACTTCGTCTGCTAGTTCTTTTTTATTGTAGAAATCACTGGAAGCAACAGTTAAAAAGCCATCTCTTTCTTCTACTGTTATATCTTCTTTAGAATATCCTGCTAAAGCAATTTCTAAAATATAACCATCGTCTCCATCTTTAGAAATATCATGGAATGGAAATGTGGTTGCATTATCTTTGTGAAAAGACAACATTGGTGAAGAAAGATAATCTTCAAAACCAACACTAAAGTTTTTCAATAACTCTTTTACGTTGTCATTTATAGAGTGTAGTGCGTTTTTATTGTGAGCTTGTAGTAGTTCTATGTTCATTTTATTCTCCTATTAAGCGAGATTATATGGCACACATTATGTCATGCCATGAGCATAGTACTATATAAACTAACCGTAGTCAAGAGAATTTTTTACCTCTAAACCAACAAGTCATAGCGCATCTTTCTCCTTCTTTTACTTTAGTCACTCTATGGAAAATAAAAGAGGGGAAGACAATAATACTTCCTTGTCTCCTCATTTCTTTGACAGTCTTAAACCTGTTTGATGCTTGAGGATGTACAAAATTTTGCACTTGAAAATCGCCGCCTTTAAAGTCACTGTTTAATGTTATAGATATGGCTAACTTTCTAAAGTACGGATCACTCTGTTTTTCTACCCCTGTATCTACATGCCAATCATAAAACTGATTTTTACCGTAGAAAGATATCTGAGGTACTTCAAAAGAAGTTAGACTAAAATCCCAACCAGCCTTTTCATTAGCTATATCTGTATATAGTTCTAATATTTCAGACAACTCTGGGTTAGACAACCAAGCTACTCTGTTGTTTCTTATCTCTGATAATATTACGTTATCTCCCTCTTTATAAACTTCTGCTTCTTTTGAGTCTAACTCTCTTGCGACATTCATCATGCCATCACAAAATCCTTTTGGAAGGACTTCTTTAAAACAATAATGAGTTAACATCTATACCCCACAACTACCTCCATGACCTGTAATGTCACAGATATCGTGTGTTTCTACGCCCTCTTCAAACTCTTCACCCAGTTTATCTACAGCCTCAGAGTAAGGTACATTTGTTAAAGGTTGTCCTCCACGACATGAGTCAGGATATACGGTAAAGCCTCTTAACCTACTGGCGTATGAAGCAAGAGTTTTAGTAAAGTCTTTTACTGTGTCTTCATTATTAAGTTTACTACCCCATGCAGGTAAATTAATTGTAGACGAGATAGACATGTCCACATAATCCTGTACATCAGCCTGAAATTTTATTCTACGTTTATAGTCATCAGCAAGATCAAGGGCAGATTCAATCTTTTCTGGTTTGGTGCCATAGATATTAATAAGTTCCTGCGCTGCACTATCAACCACGTACTGATAATGCCATCTAGTCCCACCTTTTAAATATCTGCGCTTGTAAGCCACAGCAAATATAGGTTCTACACCTGTGCTTGTGCCAGCAAGAATACCTATTGATCCTGTTGGTGCAATAGCACGATTAGCAACTGGTCGGCTAATACTAAGTTCATCCGAGAACTTTTGAGATACTGAGTCACTGACACCCTTATATACAGACAACCACTGATGTAGTTCTTCAGTGACTTCATATTTAGAATTACGTTTAATTAACCACTCATGTATACCCATCAGACCAAGACCAAGCCTACGGTTTTTCTCTCTCACTTCATAAACTTTTTGATAGGGTAGCTTTGCTCGTAGTGTACCACATAAAAGAAACTTTGTAGCAAGTTCTACTATTTCACTAAGTTCTTTAATACTTTCAATACGTCCAAGATTTAATGATCCTAAATTACAAACGTCCGAATCTGTGTCTGAGCAAACTTCGGTGCAAGCGTTGCGAAGTGTTTCATTTTCTTTATCAAAGAAGTTGAAGCTAAATCCAGGTTCTGCCGTGCTTAAAGCTTGCTTTACGTTTTTCTCAAAAACCTCTCCTACATCTCCCGTTCGCAAGTAATTTAACAGCCATTCAGTGTCATAGTTAACACTGATATTAGTCATATCTAGAGGTGCGTTAAAATTAAAATCTTGTTCTTTAACCTGACCGATACTAAATCCTGTATCACCCACTGGCATATCATACCAATTTTTACATTCAAGAAACTTGTGTATATCGGGATGTTTCCAATTAAGGCTGGCATATATAGCAGACCTTCTACTGCCGCCCTGCATGACACGCCTACCAATCTCGTTGATCATCATCATCTTTGGGATAGGTCCAGATGCAAGACCGCCAGTACCAGCCAGTATACGTCCTTCTTCTCTATATACAGAGTAGTCTATTCCTATGCCACCGCCTGTCATTAAACATGATTCTGACTTCCAAGATACATTTGCCCAATCTTCTCTTGTATCTTCTTCTGCTTTTAATAAATAACAATTATTAAAAAATTTATTGGTGCGACCAGCATAATATAAATACCTGCCGCCAGGAATAAATTTTAAATCTGTAATGTAATTGACAAGATCGTCCTTGTCTTCTTTACTCATCTTGCTTTGACAAACATCCTCGACAAGAACTGCTGCTAAACTTGACCAAGTTTCACAACCCGTATGTGCGTATTTATGTTTGAAAATATCTTCGCTAAATTTAGAACGAAACATAGGGTTTTCATTTGAGCGAAACTGTGGCATAAGTTAGCTTCCTTCCTCTTTCTGGTCGTGAATGTGAAGCATAATTATTGCATAGTGAATTACCTTTAACAAATCTTTTCTGTTTCTACCCTCTTTTTTCCCATACCTTTTACAGTATTTCAATATGTTGCCTATACAAAAACCTTCTCCATATCCTGCATCTAAAATTACATCTGTAGCCTGATATTTGTCTTGAGCATAGTGTTGCTCATAAGTTTGATCAATATACTCTTGTATCTCTTTGACATAATGGTCTTCACAAAATCTGTACATTAAAGTTATCCTAATTAAAAGTTAGCACAGTATTTATTCTTTTACGAACAAAGTCAACTTCTTTTGAACGTATTACTTTGTGAGCGAATGATCTTACATAGTCAGGATCAACATCTGCAATATCACATACAGTCATAAAATCATCAGCGGTAACACCGACAGAACAAAAAAACCAAGACATTGCTGCCTCTCTAGCTATTATAGCTTCAGTTGATTCTCTAGGAGTTTTCGGTTTAGTAGCATCAAGCATAGCTTGCAGAATGACACTCATAAACAGAAGTTGTTCTGGATCAGCTTTTCTTCTTTTTATTATCTCTTCTATTTCTAGAAGAATTTTTGTTTCTTTTTTTTTCACTTATCCAACCTTCAGGAATACCATCAGATAACTTACAAAATAAAAAACCATGCTTACTGCACCAGTTAGCATAGGTTGATTTAGCCCCTTTATAAAGTTTAGAGTTTGGGTTATTGAATACAAATCTAACATCCAAGTCTGGGTTACTTTTTCTAAGAAAGAGATGCTTCTTTCTATCATCTAAAGTAAATCTACCTTTCACTTCTAAAACAACACCATTGTCTAGGACAAAATCAGGCAGATACTTTTTATTTTCAACCCACATATACTTAATAAAATATGGTTCAAATTTAAAAGAAACCTTCTTATCTTTTAAAAGATCATTTGTTATTCTCTCAGACCTTGATCTAAATCTCGTCATGTATTTCCTCTACATCAGGCATACGACCTATCCTGGTTAAGTACCTCGGACCAGTAGAGTAATTGAATTTTTTAAGGCCGTTACCGCCGTTAGAATCAGCCCAGCAGATATGCTTATAAGAGCAATACACACAGCCAATATGAAGCTTATAGTTGCCAGACTTACCATCAGGAATATCACTATAACAGCGAGGGGGAGGCACATCAGATTTAATAGTTGCTTTGAGAGACTCAATCCTTTCTTCTGCATTTATCATCTCCATAGAATGAACAGGACAATAACAAATCTCACCTGATGATTTATCTATTGCTACAAAACCAGCCTTATTTAAGTTGTTTGCTTTAGCATAAGCAGATATCTGTGCTATGTAACCAAATGGATCATCTGAATGAATTGTTTTTTCTTTAAATTTTTTAAAACCATAACTTGACGCACTCTTAAAATCAATAAGAACGTCATCAACTATAGCGTCTTGATGCCCAACCACACCTTTAACACTAACAGTCTTTTGCTCATCAGTAACTGTATGACCAGCAGTTCGAGAGAGAAAGATAAGAAGACATTCTAGAATATCGCCATACAAGAACTTTATTTTGTCTTGTCCTTTTAATTTTTCTTTACCCAACTTATCGCCATCTCTAACAGTGTACCATATTTTTCTGTCAGGATGACCGATAAGAGATAGTCTTAAATTTTCTCTTGGTCTTTCTCTCTCTTTCAGGGAAGAGATAACAGCATCAACTATACCTTTTGCCAACTCATTAACATCTTCTTCTTTTACTCTTACCTCTTCGTCACATTCAAAAATATTATAGATATCTTCAACAAGAGTATCAATAGTTTTTGCTGTTGTCATATCCTAAAATAATCCAGAATTTATAATGTTTTGCTCACTAAATTCATGGTCCAGAACTTCGCTAAGACTTTTAATAGCTGGTTCTAAATCCATAGGATTGTTTCCTAAAAATAAACCATTGTCATCAATATTAGTAGCCGCTACCAATGAAGAACCTCTTGCCATATTATCAGAATACTTTTCGCAGACAGGCTGTTTAAAAAAGTTACCTGTGCATATAGGTCTGCTGTCAATAGAATAATTTTTAAGAATTTGTTTTGTTCTTTCTTTAAAGGCGTTCTTCTCAAACACAATTCCAAAACCAAACCATGAAGAGATACTGTTATCCTCTACCTTTTGTATTCTACAGTAATCTTTGTTACCAAAATATTTTATAAACGTATCCGCGTTTTTAATTCTTTGATTATTCATATCCTCTAGCTTTTTTAACTGAACAGAACCTAACGCACCATTCAACTCTCCTGGTCGCACGTTGTATCCTAGAGTGACAAACTCAAAAGGATTCTCGTTAAAATATTTTGTGCCTCTTGTCCAGCCATGTGATCTTAGACTTAGCAAAACATTATATGTTTCAGGATCATTACAAACAATCATACCACCTTCCATTGTTTGTATATGGTGACTAAAAAATGTGCTGAACGTACCTATGTCACCAAATCCCCCACAATTAATATCTCCTTGCTTTGCTCCCATAGACTCGCAGTTATCTTCAAACAATACCAAGTCATGGTTATTACAAATAGAATTAATTACTTCGTAGTTACAAGGATTGCCTAAAATATTAATAGCAAGAACACCTCTTACACCATCCTTAATATTATCTTCAATTTGATTGACATCGATATTCCATGTATCTTTATCAACGTCTACAAAAATTAAATCAATACCATATTGAATGAATGGAAAGTAAGATGTACTCCAGCCAATAGCAGGGACAATAACTTTGTCTCCTTTAGATATCCATCCTCTTTCAACAGCAGCCGCCACCATTAATAGATTAGCACTACCACCACTATTGACCTGAACAGCGTAAGGAAATTCAAAGTGATTGCAAAACTCATCTTCAAACTTTTTTACTTTTTCTCCAAAGGTAAACTTACCAGAAGCAATAACTTCGTGCATTGCATCTCGTTCTTTATTGTCCCATGTATCATGGGCTAAAGGCCAATTAATTTTATGAGACTGTGTAGTAACCATCAGGCAATTCACCTCCATTTTTATACCAATATTTCTCTGGTTGATCAGACAATAACATTTCTTTTATCAACCTGTCAAAAGTATATTCACGTTTCCAATTTAATTCTTTTTCAGCTTTAGCAGAATTACCACATAAAACGTCTACCTCAGAAGGTCTGTAAAAGTCAGGATTAACTACGACAACCAGCCGCCTTTTCATTTTTTCGTTAGCCTTAGTCGTAAAATAATTAACATATCCTTTTTGTTCTATACCCTCACCCTCCCATAGTATAGTTTTATTGTGTCTAATTTTAAAACAAAGGTCTACTAATTCTTTAACACTATGTTTTTCTCCTGTTGAAAGAACATAGTCGTCAGGCTTAGGTGCTTGTAGCATAAGCCACATTCCGTTAACATAATCTTTAGCATGTCCCCAATCTCTCAAGCTGGAAAGATTTCCTAATTCAAGCGGCTCAGAAGCCATATCCCAATTAGCTACATATTTAGTCACCTTTCTGGTAACAAACTCTTCTCCTCGTCTCGGACTTTCATGGTTAAATAATATTCCATTACAGGCAAACATGTTGTATGCTTCACGATAATTTTTTACCGCCCAATACGCATAGTATTTTGCCACGCCATATGGTGAGCGAGGATACATGGGAGTTGTCTCAGTTTGAATTGGTTCTTGTATTTTGCCAAATAGTTCACTAGAAGATGCTTGATAAAATTTTGGTACTGGGCAATCCTTTATATTTCTACATGCTTCAATCAAGCGCATTGAACCGATAGCGTTAATGTCTCCAGTGCTTACAGGGGTTTCAAAAGATACTTTAACATGGCTTTGTGCAGCCAAGTTATAAACTTCATCAGGTTTAATATTATTTACTATTTTATTTAAACTGGCACTATCTGTCATATCTCCCAAGTGAATAGTTACACTAGGATTATTAATAATATGTTCTATGTTTTTTGTATTAGGTGTTGAACTACGTCTAATTAAACCGTGTACATGATAATTTTTTGATAGAAGTAATTCAGCCAGATAAGAACCATCTTGTCCAGTGATGCCTGTAATAAACGCACGTTTTGACATAAATATTCCCTTAAAAGTGTTAGTCTCCCTCCCGCACTACTAACTCAGTTGCCGCATTTCACCCAGATAGGCAACCCCTAATTGTGGTCTACTCTAGAAAGGAGATTCTTGTTCTTGAGCAGACTCACCACCACCAACTACAAAGCCACCTTTAACAGGTTCAAATTCTGAACCACTTCCACCATAAGGAACTAAGTCAACTACCTGGATAGCAATAAGATCGGTGGCTACACCTTTTTTCTTATTGTATTCCCAATCGTAAGTAGAAAACTTTACGTTAACCATACTACCATTTCCGATAAGCCTGTCATCCCAGTTGTTGTTCTCGGAATCTTTAACAACAGGGGCAGTGCGTTGTGAACCATCACGCTTGTTCACCTTACGTTTTATTTTAATAAAGTCACCTCTGTCATCGTCTTTGTTTTGAACATTAAGACCAAGACTTTCAACCAGATTTTTACTATCATCGTCCAGACAAACATCAACTTGCCATACAGGTTCGTAAGTTGTATTAGGGGAAATAACGCTTGCCCAGTAAGCCTTACCAGAAATAATGTGAGTATCCATATTGTATTCTCCTTTACAGTTTACTAAGTCTAACTACTTAGCTTGATAGTTGAGTTGATAAAATATTATGACAGTTAGATGTTGTCAAGATATTTTTTTAATTTTTCCACAGCGGTTTTAAAACAATATAATTCATCTTGTCTAGCCACGTATGCGGGTCTTTTAAGTTTTCCATTAGCTTTGCCAAACCTTTTCTTAACAATAAGTTCAGCCGCAGTCATAAAACCTTTTAGTTGAAAAGTGTTTTCTCCTTTCTTTATTATTAAAGCAAATACATCTATACTAGATTTATGTTTTGAATTAGATATTAACATCCCATTTTTATGAGTTGTAGTCTTAACGTCAACACGTATACCATCTACGTTTAGATCACCGTCATCAGTTCCTTTAGCTTTTGATTTAAGATCTAATATCATAAAATCTGTTGGATATAAATTACATAACTTGGCAAAGGCCAATTCAGCTTCGGCACCTATAATATCTATTATCTGTGTGTCTGATACAGCATTATCATATATACCCGCACCTCTGTTTCTTTTGTTACGTGATCTACCTATGAACGAACTAATCTGTAATTCAGCAGAAGTTAAATTTATTAATGCGTCTGCGACCAGTTGTGGCCTACTTTGTATTCGCTGTCGAGTGGACATTTGATACCTAACCTCTCTTGAGTTTTCCTCATCGCCAATTTGGTTAGCTTTCCAAATTCTTCAGCTTGTTCTTTGTTTATCTCGTGTTGGTATTCATCATGTATTGATGCAACAAGACGCGCTTTCATTTGCGTATACGATAATAAATCATGTATGTCAACTAACCATTGCTTGCATATTACTGCACCAGCCCCTTGTATCAAAAGGTTCACTGCAGAATGTTTATTCCGCACGATTAGTTTTCTACCATCCAATCCTATCAGATATCCCCTGTTAGACGCAGCGTCAACTTTCTGTCTCAGCGTTGCCAAGGCTGGCACATTAGACAAGAATGTATCTATCAGTCTCTGACCATCCTGTGCCGTGCCGCCTACCACAGTGCCGATTTTAGCTGCCCCTGCACCATAGATAAACGCATAGATAAATGTCTTTGCCTGATCGCGTGTTTCTAATCCTGCCGCATGTTGATTAGCTGTATGTATATCACCGTCAACAACATCACTGGTAAACTTACTGTCTTCCAGGTAGTGTGCTAACGCACGTAACTCCAGAGAAGAAGCATCGCAGCCGACAAGAAGATTAGATGCATCTCCAGTAGTCCAGCATTCTCTGCATTCCTTACCATACGGCGAATAACTAGCTGGCACCTGCGCCATATTCGGAGAATGATGCGCCATTCTTCCAGAGATTGCACGTAACGTAAGAACTTGTCCATGTACTTTTCCATCATCTTGAACTGCATCTATCCATGATTGTATCTGTGCTATCCTTTTACGAAGCATAAGAAACTCTGCTATCTTCTTTGCTTCAGGTAAGTCCACATCTTTTAACACACCTTCATCAACGATAGGATGCCCTTTGTCTGTAAACTTTTTAGGCTTCCAGCCTCTAGACAAAAGTCTTTTAACTATCTGTTGTCTGGAAGACAAATTAAATTTTTGATAATCAATTAGAGAATGAACACCACCCACGGTAGATAAATCTTCTATATGTTTTAATCCGACTGAGGATAAAGTACCATCCTTTTTAATTTTGGGTGTAATCTCTCTGATAAAAACAGGTATGGGCGGGAACATATCTGTTACTTCTTCTTCAATCTTATCCGACTGATCTTTTAGTCTTGCAACTAGACATGTTGCTTTCTGCATGTCCAAAGCAAAACCATTTCTTTCTTGTTGAGAAACTAATTTTCTAACTTCATATTCCAAGTCTATGCACTGTCTACGAACAGACTTCATCTCTGATTGCAGAGAGATGTAAACTCTTTCAGTAAGTTCAACATCACGAATGCAGTAGTCTATCATTTCTTGAGACAGGCAAGAAAAGTCATGGAAGTCTATCTTATCAAAGCCTAGCCTTTGTCCCCAGGATTCTAAAGAATGTCCTCCATCTCTTACAGGATCAGACAACTGTGATAAAATCAGAGTGTCTTCGATACGATCTAAATCAATATTGACTGAAGTAAGTTTATTGAGAACATGGGCATCAAAAGATATACCGTTGTGCATAATAAATTTAGATACGCGCTTCGCAAACAGAGGAAATGTTTCGTAGCACTGTTGTTCTTTCCAGACATGTATCTTACCTGACTCACGTTCTTTGGCTACAATGCAGAATATTTCTGTTGCATTTAAATCATCAGTCTCAATATCTAGAACAACTTTCATATCTACAGTTCTCCGCTTGAACTATCTCCCTCTGAATCATCGCCTAGATTATGAACCTCTGTTAACCTTCCTGTGTCTTTATTAAAAAATAAATGGGAAGCCACACCAGTATCCCCAGCGTATCTGTTCTTCAATACTCTGATGGTTGTTGTGTTGGCTATATTAGGATCATCAGACTGTTGGTCACGTTCCATAGCCACCACTGCATCACTAAGTTGTGCTATGCTCTGACTGCCTCTCAAATGAGACAAGCTAACCTCTCTACCATTCTCATGTCCGTTGTCACCCTGTGCACGGCGTAAGTGAGAGACAAGAAGCATAGCTACGTTTGTCTCTTCTACAATCGATCTTAACTTAGTCATCAGATTATCAATGTTTCTACGCTCGTCATCCCCCTCTAAACCAGAAACTAATATCGATAGATGATCTAAGAATATCCACTTACAGTCTAGTGCTTTGACCATATACCTAACTCTTGAAAGTATTTCATCAGTCTTCATACTTCCAAAGTGATCGAAGGCATAAAATCTTCTTGTCCCTACAGTAGCCTCTTGCCAAGTGCGTAAGTCACTCATGCTAAATTGATCACGCACCTCTCGAATGTACAGCCTAGCGTTTGCCTCGACTGACATGAGGTGAAAGATGGTGGACCTGACATTCTCTTCCAAAGATATCACGCCAATGTTTTCTTCCGTATTGTTCAGTACATGATGCATAAGTTCACGCATGACACTGGACTTACCAGTGCCTGTACCAGCCGTGAATGTCACTAGCTCACCTGTACGAATACCATACAGTTTCTCATTCAAACCGTCGAATGGATACAGACAAGTCTTGTACTCACCTTCGTCGTACAGGCCATCACCCATGTCAGCCAGATTAAGTATACCTGCGGGGGTGTAGACCTTGGCGTTCCACCATGCCTGTGAAAACTGTTCGCGCTTACCTCCCTGCAAATACTCTGACGCATCCTTACCATCTGTCATAGAGACAATGCGACAAGTATTAGGTTCAAACAGTGCGGCTACTTGTTGTGCTGCTTTCCTTCCTTTGTCATCTGAATCAAAACACAAGACAACATTATCAAACTTTGAAAGATATTCTAGATTAGCTTTACAATCTTTGAGTGCAGACTGAACGCCATTTTTGATAGACAACACAGGCCATTTACTTCCAAGCATTTCAAATGCTGCTAGTGCATCTAACTCACCTTCACAAATTGTGACGTACTTACCGCCAGCATTGAAAAGGTTTTGACCAAACAAAACACCTCGTCCTAATGCACCCACTGGTTCAGCAGGAAATTCTTTTGTTTCTACAATACGAATTTTATCAGCTATGTGATTACCGTTAGAATCATAGTAAGGATAGCGATGTTTTATTATAACACCTTCCTGATTTTTAACTGTTCTAACATTGTATTTTTTACAGGTGTTAGATGATATCTTTCTATCTGGTATTGATGTTACTACACCTTCAGTAGATTTTAATGGGGTGACATTGGTGGTGATAGGCTTAGACATGACAGGGTAATCTCCTTCTCCTTCAAATCTTGTCTCACAACTAAAGCAATACTCGTGTCCATCCGAATACAACGCCCTTGCATCTGATGAGCCACAACTATTGCATGGCCTGTGCGCTTCAATCAGTACGCTCTCCTTGATGTCCATATAATTAACCTCTGGGTTATTAATTAATAATTAATTATCATATTTTAAAATATATGTCAATAATATATTTTATATATTATAATCAATAACTTAAAAAATTATTCACGTATGAGGAAGATTTATATAAACCTTAACAATCCTGCTCATCCATGATGTTAGACACAAAAGAAAAATCACCCGCTTTTATTTCATCTGTCTCCTCTGTAGCTAACTTCTTTGCTTCCTTCTTTGAATAACCTTCTTCCAAATATAACTCTAATAATTCTCTATAGATTGTTTTTCTGTCTTTCTCCCATAAATTCTTCATTTCCCCTGTCCACGATATGGTTTCCAATCTCTTTTCTTATGTTTATTTTTAGGATTAGTATTAGTCGAGTGGCCTATACTTGTCTGCATGTGTCTTGTTATTTCAATCTTATCTTTTAATCCTATCCCTTTTTTAATCGCCATTAGTGTATTACCTTTTCATTTTTATTATTATTATTATTTGTTAGCGCTTTCCAACTTTCAGGAAACAGTTTACGAATTATTTTATTCCATTCTCTAGCCAATTCTTTAATTTCTTCTTGTGCGGTGTCTTCACTACGTAGATTATACGCTCTGGAAAATGCAGCCAGTGAACCTGTAACGTAATAACTTGTAAACATTGCTTGAGGTAAAACCATCCTGGCTTGTTCAGGACAAATATTTAATGATAACAATGACTTATAAGTTTGCACACAGGTGTTATATAATTCTTTTGGACTATGTGTGATCTGGTCTAAGGCGCGGTATACTCCATCAACAAACCAAATTTTTTCATCTAATTCTTTTTCTGTAAGACCATTTTTATCAGAACCTTGTTTAATATTCTCAGCCCTAAATCTCCACACTTCAGGAGAATAAAAATCAGGATCATCATCCACATATCTTCTACTTACTTCGTTATAAGTAAAACCAATGGTGTGTTTAAATCTTTGCCGCGCAACAAAAATAGGCACAGTCTCTCTTAAAGTAATCGAACAGTGAGTGAAGGGTGTAAAGTGATTATGCTTCGCTAGATACGTAATTAATTTTATATCTTTTTCGTGTAGCTCTTTTTCACCAAAAGCCTGTATATTTCTTTTCCAAGAGGATTGTTTATCAAAAGAAACCCTGGCGGCATTGACAACTGTAAGATCGTCACCTAAGTTAGCTATAAGTTCAACTTTCATTAAGTTTCCTATCCGATATTTGCTCTAGTTGACTCTCTAAATAGTCTACTCTTTTTCGTAAGTAGTCGTTCTCTTCAGCCAGTTCCGCTATACGTTTATAATTAGAGTAAGTTGAGGAAGTCATCTGAGCTATTTGAGATTTTAAAAGTTTTATAGTTGATACACGATCCATCTTGTTTACCTGTGTTTATAAAATTTTTTCACTTCATCTCGTAATATTTTTACTCGTGTTGATAAATCATGTAGCTTTTGTTCCTGTGCTAAGTTTAAAAAAGTAATGTCAGTTATCCTGTCTAAAATTTCATTTAAAGTTGCCACTATGTAAGCATCGTTATCCTTGTCCTGCTCTTTTATTACGCACAAACTTCTTTCAACCCCACTTGGGTCTATCAGTTTTCTTTCATTACGACATAGTGATAAATCTTTTATAACTTCACTCAGATTATAACTCATTATACATTGTCTCCAAAACCAAAATCAGGATAATCTTTAGATTTAACAACACTTTTATGGCCTTTATCGTTAAACTTTCTCTGAAAAAAAGGCACATTACTATATTCTTTTAATTCTTTTTGTATTAATTCTAAATCTTTAAGTATATATTTTATGTATTCTTCATCTATACTTCTAAAAGATTTTGAATTTAAAGAATTAAAAATTAATTCTTTTAAAGGCACGCTGCTTAACATAAATGGTGGGTTGTCTAACTCATTTTTATATAAGGATATGTTAGAACCATCCTTTTGACGTTCATATTTTAATATAACTTCCTCTACAATTTTAATCTTATTCACAACTCTACTCCCTGATAATAAAATAATAAAATAAGAGAGGCAGGTCTATTAATTTAAATAAACCTGCCCCTGACAACTAGTGAACACTTCTTAAAGAATCGGGTATGTTTCCTTGTTCATCATGCCACTCTTCAAGGCCATTCAGAAAGTCATTTATGTCATCCAGATCTAACTCTTCTACGTGGTTAGCATCTGCGACACCTAGAAGATAATCTCTCATGTATGAGGGGATTTCTTCGTGTGATTTATACTTATAAACCATTTGAACTTCCTTTCTAATTGTTGTTAAGCTGCTTCAAGAAACTCTTCAAATACTTTAGACTTAAACCATTTGCGTACAGTCTCTTGCCGCTTAAATAAACTATCATTATCCGCGTTGCTACGCAATGGGAACCGCTTATCATCGTGACTAGCGTAGTGTGTCATAGCTGAAGTAACAGCAAACACATTGTTACCTCTGTTATAAACTTCATCCGCATACTGAGCATACAGTCTGTCTGCTAAAGTATTTTTTCTTTTCAGGTTTTGATTCTTAGTCAACTCAAAAAACAGAAGCCTGACATTGTGTGAAGGACCAATCCTAGTATCTGCCCACTGTTGATGCATCTTAACCACATTTTTATAGTTAACCATGCAATCTTGGAAAGCAGATATGAAGCCGTCTACAGTAAAGTTCTTTGTGTGTTTACGTTTGGTTACATCATAGTTACCTGTAATCATACCATTAGTGCAGAAAGTGTCTATCAATCCACCATAGAAGACTACAGATGATGATCCATTAAAAGTATTCTTGAGAATAAATCTAAGGATCATATCTGTTTTGTGTCCTACGTCTGTCTCTACAGATTTTTTAATCGTAGGAAAGATATACTCTGCATGACATACCGCGCCATTTTTAGAGATATGGTCTTTTATCTGTACGTTTTCTAACACAGATGGATCAAAGTAATTAATCATCTGTTCTTGCAGAGGCATAAGTACTTCTTTATTTTCTACTACTCTATAGTTAGATTTTACTATAGATAGGCAAACGTCAGGTCCAATGATACCATCACCGCGAGTTAACATCTTGTAGTTTTCAGCATCGCAAGCTGTGCATTTACCTATTACGTTCTGTTCAAACACTTTGAAAAATATTTCTCTTTCGTTCGTGGTAGTAAGATGGTCTAACATTTTTTATCTCCTGTTTGTTAGATTACAGTTTAAGATGGAACAACTTTTCTAAATTAATTATTTTATTTTCTAACATTTCTATCTTCTTATGTAAAGCTTCTATATCAACTTTATTTACCTGAACTTCTAAAAGATTGTTGTCCATCATTGCCGCGTGTTCTTCCAGTTTAGCTGTATGCTCCGCGTCAGTGACAGCTCCTTTGATGCCTACTGCGGCACCACCAGCTAAAAGCATTGGCGCACAACCACCAATCACCACCATTAGCAAAGTTAGTAACAGCATGTGTGCAGATATGAACTTTTTCATTTCTTCACTCCTTTACCTATCCATGAATAAATAGTTATTTCTCTGTCCCTGTTAACAGTTTCACCTACAACAGGGCATCGTGTGATAATAATATTATCTTTCGTACCCACTACTAGATTAATCATCTTAGCTATAAATTCTTTCTTATCTTTTTCTCCTTCCTCTTTCCAAAATATTCGGGAGCATACATTCTCTCTTCGATATGAAGGGGCGTACTCTATGTATGCTGTTACCTGTTCTTTACGTCCCATGTCAGCGTCTACGTTATCTTTTAGAACGTCTATACTACTTACTACGGTCATAAATCTTCTCCTGGGTCTTCACTTTCCCAATCTAATTGACTTTGTCTATAGTTGTACACAAACTTTTTATATCGTTTTCTACGATGCTCTTCACAACTCCACCACACGGGTAAAGGTTTTATATTTTTTTCTAAACACTTCTTCCAATCATCGTATGTTATGTTTTCTATCATCTTTTTTCCTGTATCTCATAACTATTTCAAAAATTGCGTCACTGTATCTTTCTGCCAGTGTCATTATCATATTTTGTTCTCTGCCTGTTAGCTCCGAATACATTATTCCATACGTTAAAAAATTAGTGTACATGGCTTCAAATGCATCCGTTGTTATATCCCGCTTTATTAAAGCTTTCGTTTCCTTATCCTTATTTTTCATTTCTTAACGCCTCATCCTTCTGGCTGTGCTTCCTTTTTTGTCTTGCTGTTTCTTCTTCGTCGGTTCTTTTCTCTGTGGTGTAACAGATTTTTTAATGTACCATCCAACTGCTACACCCGCGCCATAGCATAGAGCTGCTGTAGCTATTAATATTGCAAAACATGTGTTAGTCATATCAACTACCTTTTTCATTAGTTGCCTGTAAAAATACATCTTCGCGCCACATTTTATAACTTTCTTCTGAGAATGTTTTTTCTTGTATCTCTGAAAACTCTTTCTTTCCATAACCTAACCTGTCCCAGATAATTTTTCTGTTGTTTAAATGACTTTCCTTAATCTCTTCTTTTGATTGTCCTTCGTACTTTACCGCATAATTTCTAACTAATAACGCACTGTTTAAAGTAGTTTGTCTGTCTGTCCAAGGATCATAAATCCAAAACTGACCGAGTATTCTACCAAACTTTCCTTTCCTGCTTTTGCTTAAACTTGTGGACAGATGTTGTATAGATCCTTCTTTCAGAAAATCTTTAACCAATGCTTTAGCCATCAAGCCAAAGTATTTTTCTACCTTGTCCCTTGTCCTGCATTCTGGCGTATCGATGCCATACAATCTTATGCGTTGATTGTTTAGCCATACCCCGAAACCTAGATCAATATCTACGTCTACCGTATCGCCATCTACTACTCTGATTATTTTTGCTTTGTATTTGTACATTTCTTTTCTTTCTTTGATGGTGATTTCTCTATGTATTTGATTTCAATTGGGTTAGTTATATGCACTACTGCAGAATGCGTATTCGTTACAAATATTTTACTTCTATCTGTCAGTTCTTTTTTCTTAGGCATTTTTATTTTTTTCCAGTTCTTTTATTAAATACAGAAACTGTTCTGGTGTTAGTACGTCACTCATTACTTGTGCGAACGTCCTGTTTTCTACTCTGTTACCTAACATCCTGTCCTTTACATTACACAACACTGTCATAGTTTTAATCATCAGTAAATTCATACCAATCTGCTCCCAATAACGCATAGTTTGCTTCGTTTTCATCACCGTAAATCTCAACTAGCTGTTGTTTAGCTTCGGCATATGATAGAACCTCCTTATATAACTGATACAAAATCTCTTTTATTACTGCTTCTTTGTTATGCATGTTATTTTTCCTCGTTATTCGTATCCTCTAAGCCAGTACGAATATCGGCCTGAGTACCTGTTAAAGTTGCATTAACAATTTTTAAAATATAAATTATGTGAGCTGCAGCATCTTCCTGTAGTTCGTCTGGGTCGTCGTCGTATACTGGATCTAGCCATTCATCTAAAAATCCCAGTTCTTCTGCTATTTGTAACGTGTCATCAAAAGACATACCTTTCAATGTTTTCTCTATTTTTTCTATATCAATCATACCAATTTGCTCCTAATAATATTATGCTTGCTTCGTTTTCATCGCCTACGATTTCCACTAGCTGTTCCTTACTCTCAGCGTAAGACAGAACGCCATCGAAGTATTGATAACAAACTTGTTCTACCAATTCCTGGCTATCAGTTTTCTGCGTGTTCATCCTGCACCTCACCTCTTATAATCACTCTGTAGCTGTCGCGGTTCATACACATAGTTCTGACTTTAGCTGGCTTGACTATCTCACCTATATGAAACTCGCATGTATTCCGTAGCGTTGATACTTCGTAGTAGTAGTCGTATTCTGGATAAAAAGATACTACGTTTGAATTATCACTTTTAAAATTATAACCTTGTTTTTTTGTTCGCTTTTCAATTAATGTAACTATCTTCTTTTCCATAATAGTTCTTTCCTATTTTGCTGGGTGTTTTCCATGACAGTACAGGCACTGAAATGATTGGTATGTTGCTAGGCTTTAATGTTTCAAAGTCACAGGCGATATAATCACTATCGCGTAAATGTTTTTGTATGCCTACACTTTCCAGATATTCTACCGCCAAGTGCGCCGTTTTATAATCTTGGTATGAATTACCTATTTGCATAAGCATATGCGTGTCGCGAAATATACCTATCACAAATCTTTTCTTACGCCATATCTCTTGTTCTTCCTGATATGTGGGTTTTACATATCTGCTCTTTTTAATTGTCCTAGTCATAGCTAATAGTACCTTTCTACATCATCATATTTTAAAACCTCTGGGTTGTGTTTTAGCCAGTACTTTTCGTGTCTTGTTAGTGTATGCTTTTCGATATTCTCAGCGTCAGGAAAATCCTCTTTTAAATCAGCCACTGAGTCATAATATGCTTGGCAATATGTCACGCCTTCACTATTGCAATATTCGCATTCGTACTCTTTGAGACGGTCGCCACCCTCTCCGCCATAATATATTTTTCCCTCGCCTTCGCATTCCAAACATGGCACGGTAAATTCATAGAGCATTGTTCGTAATCCTGTTTTGTTTCGAGCTGTAGTATGCTTATAAATGTGTCATAATTGAGGCGCGGTTGCATCTTTTTGCCCTACCTGATTTTAATATTCTAGTCGCTAAACTTTCCTCCACTATCGGCTTTTCGTCCATGATATATTTAATCCAGTTTTTCACGTCTTTTTTAGTTATGCCTAGATGTTTAGAGTTACTTATTTTTAAAGCTTCTCCTGCAGGTATATCCTTTTCTAATTCTTCTACATCGCTATAATATTTCAATGCCATTGTTTTACTTCCTTTAATTTTAGATAACATTTAGGACAATATAACTTGTCCCGCTCAATGATGATTGCCACATTTTTACAAACATGGCAATCTTCTTTGACATAGTCTTTATCCTTCTTAGACATGATCTACTACAAATCCGCTCGTGTCTTTCTTAGCTTTACCCTTGGCGTATAGTGCTACCACCACGTTATCAGGATCTAGGAAACGTAGGTCATCTTTATCGCCATCTATGACCTTTCGGCCTAGAAACTCTTTAGGAATATTGTTCTTGTCCCTAAATACTACCGCCATGTTAGCACCATAGTTGTTAGCATACTCTATAACCTTGTCGCGGTATGTTTCATTCGCTTCCGAGTAGGACAAGGTAAGGTGATAGTTACCAGGCCAATTCTTAGCTACCCTATTATATACTTTGGTGTAGTCATAGAACTGAATAGCAGGATAGTCTACTATAATATCTTTCCAGTTATAGTCACTTGTCCCATTCAATCTAACTACAGGCTGTATACCTTTCCGTTCACAGTATTTCTGGAACTTGTCCAAATCCTTACGCAATAGCGTATTAAATTCCTCTGGTACTTGTAGCAGTAGCTTAGACTTTCTGTGTCTTGCCGCTTGTACGTTATTGAATGCACCACGGCCAGCAGTATTTAAACAACCCGCTTTACATCCTGCCTGTCTTGCCATAGGACATAGAAAATCATCAGGCAGTAGATACATGATAGCAGTTAGGTATTCCGAACCGTCTCCCTTGATTGTCTTAGCATTATTGCCCACGCCTAATAATTTTAAACCGTTTACTATAGCCATTTATTTAACTCCAATGTTATATAACCAAGATAACCGAATATTATTACTAATGTAATTAAAAGTAAACTTTCTATCATGTCCAGTAGTCCAGCATTCTTTTCAATTCTGCTTTTGTAATTTTGTACTCTTTGCCGTAAATGTGACATGTTCCACCATTTTGAAACATTCCGAGCGGTAAGGTCATTTCACTTGTGGGTAAAAATTTACCATTGATAGCTTTACCCCATATAAAGATAGCTTGAAGGCCATTTTTTCTATTATTGTAGAATGTCTCAACACTTCCACCATCGGAATACGTAAATTTTGTTTTTACGCCGTTTATATATATCGTGTGCATTGTTTAACTCCTGTGCTTTTGGATTAGAGCAGTCAATGCTGCAGCGTTAGATAATCCTTCGAAATCTGAAGCTTCAAACTTCTTTTCCTTATCTAAAAATAACGATACTGTAAGATCCTTACCTCCCTCTTGGGAGATATCTATATCTACAACATTAATATCCTCTGACCTTCTTGTTAGGTGTGGTATAGACTTGCTTCTAATCTTAATTCCAGTTACGTAATGGATCGATAAAGTATTCATTGTTAACTCCTGCTAAGGTTGCCAGATAGTGATCAGCTATTAGGACAAGTGCAAACATCGCGCCGCCCACAATGATCGTTAAAAGTAATGTCTTAAAATCAAACATGATTATTCCTTAGTTGGTGGTGGTGGTGCATACATTATGATCATATGATCACAGGATGTGACGTAAATCAAGAATTAATTTAATTATTTTACAAATTTTTTTTCTAATCATTTTGATACTATATAATACACATGCTGATAATCATGTGGGTATGATTTCAATGCACGGCTTATGCAATTGTCATGCCAATGAATGGGGGTATACTGGGATTTTTGATTGGGGAGAGGGTATATTAAGAGACAGGCTTTTATATAAATATGTCTTTATATTCTTATATAAACATATCTTTATGCTTCTTTGTGTGCAAGAAACGTGCCAAAAAAGATTATGCAAGTACCATGCCAGTTTTTTCTATGCAGGAACTATGCCAACCCCTGCAAAAAAAATATGTTGCGTTGCTGTATATAT
>VTLG01002209.1_pt1 | contig 54633 bp, 66 predicted proteins | sample 4694571 | NCBI WGS metagenome assembly VTLG01 (sample SAMN12604809, study PRJNA352737) | marine metagenome | biome: ENVO:00000447; feature: ENVO:00000209|ENVO:00000569|ENVO:01000036; material: ENVO:00002151; isolation source: viral sequences binned using virsorter ... | reverse complement strand
CCTCTTCTAACTCTGCATCTATATAATCTTGTTTCTCACAACCACACAACTCACCACTGATATGTATGCCACCGTCTTTCACTAAAATCTCCCTTGCTTCTTTTTCAGTTTTTGCTTCTATAGTATAAACATAACAGCATGGCACTGTAAAGGTATATTCTTTCATTTCCCCTGTCCTCTATATTTTTTCCATGATCTTCTCTTGTTCTTATTCTTTGGCCTGCTTAAATTAGAATCTCCGATAGCTGTTCTTTTCTTAACAGTATCATTTCGGAATACAAAGTTACTTCTCATTTTGCATTCTCCTCATCTTCTATTTGTTGAAGCCATTCATTAAAAGAATTTTCTATATCACTGTCCATCTCATGATCTAACTGTACCATTTTAGGATTATCATTCCACTCTGCATATATTTTATAGCTTACTATGTGTCGTGGCACTGTAGGTATTGTGTTTATATCTCTACTCATCTTCATTCTCCTCTATATCTTGGTTTACAACATCTCCATAATCATTATCACGATTGACTCTTTGAAATGCTTCATCCTCATCTTCTGCTTTTACTTCCACAGTACAGGTAGTAGTTATTTTATATGTTTTCACTTCCGTTCTCCTTTATCTAAACCTTTGCACAGCACAAAAACCTTGTCAAGCATTTTTTTCAAAAAAAAAGAGCAGTCTAATTAAAGACCACTCTCTTTCCCTTGTTGGCATATTTTATACTCCTTGTGTCAATTCACTGAGACAGGTATAATTTTAATCATTTAGCCTGTACTGACATCCTGTGTCCTTTCATGCCTGAACCAACAAAACTTCTCTATACAGCAACAGTCATAATAACACTGCTTGTACTTTCATTCCAATTACGGATTGACAAGTTTCCACAGCTTAATTCCACTAGTCTCTGTACAGGGATATTTCTATAACCTCCATTCTTTAAATCAAAAACAGTAATATTACTATCACTAGCATTATAATTCCTTCCACCTTTAAGATATTTTCTTACACCAAGACGACAATTTATAGTACGAAACTCTCCGTCTTTCTTGACAAATTTTGCTGTGAATATTTTACCCTGTACACAAGAAGGTAAAACTTCTGACAAAATATCTTTTTCTATAATGTGATATTTACGCATCATCATTTTTTTCCACATAAATATTAGGATGTCCATCTCTGACTAAATCTTGCCAAAATGCCTTGTGAACCTGTCCTTTATCTTCACCATGCTCTATAGTCATTTGCTGATATTTTAGATTTGCTTCTTCTACCACTTTATCAAAGGCCTTGTCAAGTTTAGAGACATCTGAATAAGTAATGTAATCTACTCCACTCTCATTGAAGTCCTGTACAAGTTTTTTAATTCGGTTTATAAGCAATAGCTGTGCATCAGTAACATCCACTGCCTGTACTTTCTTTTTTCTTCCTCGTTTAGCCATATCTTCTTTCTCCTTCATTGCTAATTCTTTATTTAACCATTCTATAAATGACATATTTTTACTCCTTTGTCAAATCTTTCTTATTTTTCTTTTTATAGCAATAAAGTTCGTCTGTCAACTCTTTTATTCTTTTATATGCATTGTACAACTGTTCGTTAAGATCAGCTATTGTTTTTTTGTATATCTTTTCCATCTTTTCCAAACAATTCCTTTGCATCCTTTATAGTAGAAGGAGAGGGTGTAGGCCAAACTGTTTTCTGTACATAACTGATAATTTGTTTGTCCGACATACTCATGTCCTCTGCACTCTGTACAGCATCCATTATGTCCATTCCCCATGCTTTCATTCTACCCATTACTGTTGTCCTTTCAGATCATCTAATTGCAGTTCCATTTGTTTGTCATTCCATTGTTGACAAACTTCCATAATCTGCTGACAAACCATCTTTTGATCAGATCGTCTTGACAAATCTACACTATCTGTACCTACTGTCAAGAGTATATTATCATCTTCATCTACAACTCTGACAAAATACTTCATCTCATTTGCTCATCTATGTCTTCATATTCAGAATGTCTAGTTTCTGTTAAAGGCATTGACTTGTTCAATACAGCCAACTTGTCTTCTGCTTCGGCTATAACCCCTATCCATTTATCAGCTTCGGTTACTATATCAGAATGCTCTCCTATACCAACAGCTTTTTCATGCAATATTGACAAATTCATTTTGGCCGAATCTATCTCTGCTGAATATTTGCTTTTTAATACATCAAATACATTTTTATTAAACATTGACATTTTTTCCTCCCTATTTTTGTCTTTTGGTTTTTCTTTTTAAATTTTTAACAGCCCTTTGTAAATCTTTTTTCTTTGTCTTAACTTTTTTAAAATCAGAATACATCTTTGCAGACCGAAACATATTATAAATTTTACTAAAAAATTGTTTTATTATATTCATTACTAGTGCCCTTTTAATTTAATATTTTTTTTAAATTGATTAACTTTTTTACAGTGTCATCAATTCCTTCATCATTCATATCATACATAATCCGTTGAATAAGTAAAGTTAAAAAATGAGTATAGCCAAATCTTTTATCCATAAATATTTTATTACTTAATTCTAAACATAAATATCCTAAGATATTAACCTGTTCGTGTAACTCTAAACCTCTATGAGTAAATTCATTACTTAACTGTATTATTTCATTTTCAAATATATCTTCTAAATGTTCCATAATTATTATTATACAGCAGATAAGAAATCTGTCAAGTAAAAAATATATGTTGACAAGTTTTTATATAGCTGTATAATAGTTAATATTATTAACTTAACAGGGATTACTTATGAAGAAACATGTAAACAGAAATAGGTCTTTTGATAGATTATCATATATTATGTATGACAAAAAAGCAAGAGAAGCAATGGTTAAATATTTAACTGACAATAATTTTACTGACATAGTAAGTAAAGAAGATTATAATTTTGACATTTATGCAAAAAAGAATAAGGAACATTTTTTTGAAGTAGAAGTAAAAACACAATGGAGAGACAAATGGAACTCTTCATGGAAAGAAATTAGAATACCAGAAAGAAAGCAAAGATTGATAAATATTTGGAGAGAAAAATATCCTCAACACGATTTTAAATTTGTTATATTTAACAACGATTTAAAACAAGCTTGGTTTATAGATGCAGAAACAGTTGACAAAGCTGACGTAGGCACTATACAAAATTCTCGGTTTACAAGTGCACCCCATCTTAAAGAACCATTTTTTCACATTCCTGTAGAACAGGCCGAACTTGTGCAGATAACAGATGGTTGACATTCGTGATTACATTGAAGCAATGGCTGTACCAGAAGGTTTATCTTATAGGAGTGATTGTCCTGTATGTGGGCATAATAATTCTTTTTCTGTTAGCAATGAGCATAACTTATTGCTGTATAATTGTTTCTATGCCAATTGTAATATTAGTGGAAAAATACAAGGCATGGTACACCGATCTAATCAAGACGCAAAGCAAGAAATAGAATTTAACCTAGAGACAGCTACATGGATTCCTGTAGAGAGAAGTGCTAAGTCTATGGATTACATTCGTAACAATAACATAGAACATGCATACAAAAACAGATTCTGTAATATACAGTATGATGTGAAAGAAGATAGGTGTGTGTTCTGTATATACAAGAACAATACGATTGTTGATGCTGTAGGTAGGAGCCTGACAGGAAGAAGGCCAAAGTGGAAAAGATATGCTTCGTCTAAACTTCCGTTTATAACAAAAAATAAAAGTGATTTGTGTGTAATTGTAGAGGACTGTGCTTCTGCCTGTGCAGTGACAATAGCAGGGCATGTAGGGGTAGCTCTTATGGGAACTAATCTTTTACAGGAACACATTCCACATGTAGTTGACAATTTTAAATTGGCTGTAGTAGCTCTTGACAAAGATGCTACACAGAAATCACTTGACATAGCTAAAGAGTTAAGTGTACATATGCAGACCAATATTAAATTTTTAGAAAATGATATAAAAACTTGGACAGCAGAAAAAATTATAGGAGAACTTAGATGACGGATATAAAAATTCAAATAGAATCAAAGTCTGTATTGACTATGGCTACGATCTATTTCCCAAAAGAGTTTGTTAAAGAAATTAATGATTACATTGACAAGACGACTATTCCAAATAATAAAGATTATGCTCATCTTCTTGTAGGACAGATAAGACAAGATAAACGATCAGCTCAATTAGATTTTCCTATGGATACAGAGTTTGGTAAGAAATTTAAAAATGTTATTGAAAATTGTGCTACAAAATTATTAACGGATGGTTTTAAAAGAAAACTGACTGCTAAGGCCTATGAGTGTTGGACTGTACATAGTTTTTCTGGTGATTATAATTTGTTGCATGATCATGGTGTAGAAAATAATAGTACTCCTATAGGCATGTCTTCAATATTGTATCTAAAAGTTCCAGAAGGTATAAAGGAAAAATCTAAAACATTGGTTGATAAGGATGGTTTTTTAAAACTAGATCATAATAATGCATCAGGAGATGTTGATGGGTTTACACAATTAATCTGGGGAGTAACACCAAGAAAAGAAATGTTAGATCTTAAACATCCAACAGCAGAATATATATTTCCAGAAGAAGGCAAGATGTTAATTTTTCCCCATTGGTTGTTCCATTTAGTTACACCGTTTTTTGGAGAAGGAGAGAGAAGAACTCTTTCTGCTAACTTTAGTTGTCGTGGTTTGCCAAACGAAGGGCAGATTAGTTGACAATTGAAAAACAAATCTTAGCACAGTGCCTTAGCAATAATTTTTATAAAAAAGCTAGTGATGTTGTAGGTAAAGAGATGTTTGCCAATGGTGTAGGTACAGTTTTTGACACTATTGCTTTTGCACATGATAAATATGGAGAAGATCTGACAACAGAAATGTTGTTACAGCTACATAGAGATAGATTTCCTTCTATGCCAGACTCGTCAAGAGAGTCTATAGAAATGGTTATAAAGGATTTAACAAACTATGTAGAAGATAATCCAGAGATGATGCAAGATCTTATTACAAATTTTTGGAGAAGAGACAGAGCACAGAAGATAAGCTCAAAAGCTACAGATATTTGGTTAGGACACGAGGGAGATTATGAAGGCCTTCGAGTTCTTGTTGACGAGTTGATCAACAAACAGCCAGAGGACAGCACAAATTACAGCCGAGTAGAAGATACTATTGCTGACTTTTTAGAAACACACGAAAAGGGATTTGAGTTTCATTTTGAGTTAGAGTCTCTACAGGATAGAGTTGGTGGTGTCGGTAGAGGCAATCTTGGTATTATTTTTGCTAGACCAGAGACAGGCAAGACGACATTTTGTTCTTATCTTGTAGCCGAATATTTAAAACAAGGATTTAAAGTAGCATACTTTGCAAATGAAGAGCCGGGCCGATTAGTTAAGGGTAGAGTTTTTTGTGCATATTTAAATAAGAATGTCAGTGAGTTAAAAGAGAATCTTGAGAGCTATAATGAAGTATATAATAAAGAGATAAAAGAAAATTTATTCATGTTAGAGGGTAGGGAAATATCAGTTCGTGAAATAGATAAATTTGTAGAGATAAACAAACCAGATATTATTTTTGTAGATCAGCTTGACAAAGTAGCTATCAGTGGTGCATACTCACGACTAGATGAAAAGCTAAGAGCTGTATACGAAAGTGCCCGAGCTATAGCCAAGAGACATAGCTGTATGCTCTGGGCAGTTTCTCAAGCTTCTTACGATGCACATAACAGACAGGAAATAGATTTTAGTATGTTAGAGAACAGCAAAACAGGAAAAGCAGCAGAAGCAGATATTATTATTGGTATAGGCAAAAACTTTGGAGATGAGGAAGATTACATTCGTCATTTGTGTATATCTAAAAATAAATTATCTGGGTGGCATGGGACACTAACTTGTAGAATAGATATACAGAAAGCAAGGTACTTGCCATGACAGAAAAAGGTTATCAGTATTATAGAACTAACTCTAAGGGAGAAGCTGTATTTAGAAGAGATACAAATCAAAACATAGAGGAGGTAAAAAAGTACTTAGATGAACATGCTATTAAGTACGAAGATAGGTCAAAAGCTACTGCATTAAAAATTTACGATAAAAAAGAACGGCCTTACATATACTATTGGACTACAGGAAGGTGGAAACCTTATAATCGAAGAATGTCTCCACACTATTGTAGTAATTCTGTAGAAGATTTTGTTACAAAATATTTGAATAGGTTTTGCTCATGAAAATAGCTTGGCTTGATATAGAAACAACATACAAGGTAAATGACGATAAGAAGTCAGATGCTGATCCTTATACAGGAAACATGTTGGTGTCTGTGGGTTATATTCATGGGTATGAAGAAAACTATTTGTGTTTCTACCACAAAGAAAAAGATCCAACAGAAAATGCTAGAAACATACTGCAAGGTGTTCTAGACGATACAGATTTGCTTGTAGGCCATAATATAAAGTTTGACTTAAAATGGTTGAGAGCTTGTGGTTTTATATATACAGGCAAAGTATATGATACTATGATAGCAGAGTATATACTAAATGGGGGGGAGAAGGTTCCGTTGTCTCTTGAGAAGTGTTGTGAACGATATGCACTGTCTCAAAAGAAAACTGGTTTAATCCATGAATTTATGAAAAAAAATGTGTCGTTTGAGGACATACCTTGGAATGTTGTAGAGGAATATGGTCGTGCTGATGTACAGATAACAAAAGAATTATACGAGGCACAGCTTAGTAACTTACCAGAATCTTTGAAGGCAACGTGTGAATTAATGAATGAGTTCTGTGATGTGCTGTGTGATGTAGAAAATCATGGGTTACAGATAGGGTTGAAGAATTTATTTGAGATTAAAGCTACCTATACAAAAGAAGTACAGCAATTAGAAAAGTATCTTAACAGTGAGGTTAAACAGTTAATGGGTGATACTCCTATTAATCTTGACAGCCCAGAAGATAGATCAAAGATTATATTTTCAAGGGCTGTACTAGATAAAAAACAATGGGCTAGGTATTTTAATCTTGGCTATGAAGTACGAGGTAATACAAAAAAGAAACGAAGAGTAAAGACTATGAGTGTACAAGCATTTCAACAGAGTATGGTTCGTTTGACAAGGCCATTGTTTAAAACTAGAATGCAAAGATGTACAGCTTGTGGTGGTATAGGTTATCAGTATGCTCTTAAAAGAGATGGCACTGTAGGAAAACAAAAACGTATATGCAAAGTCTGTAACAAGAAAGGTGTTATCTACAGGCAAACAAGAGATTTTGCAGGTCTTGGCATGAATCCTAGAAGTCCTCTTGATCTTACTGTACATGGTTTTAAAACAGATAGGCCTACTTTAGAAAGTTTAGTAACTACAGCAAAAGAAAGTCAGAAAACTTTTATGGAAAGTTACATAAGATATAATGCAATTAAAACATATTTAAAAACCTTTATAGAAGGAATAGAAAAAGGTTTAGATGACAAACGTAGAATCCATCCACACTATATGCAGTGTGTTACTTCTACAGGTAGATTATCCTCTCGGAATCCTAACTTCCAGAACATGCCGAGAGGTGGAACTTTTCCTGTACGTAAGGTCGTTATAAGCAGGTGGGAGGGTGGATATATACTTGAAGGAGATTATTCCCAGCTAGAGTTTCGGGTTGCCGGCTTTTTAGCAAAGGATAATAAAGTGTACGAAGACGTTAGGAATAATGTTGACGTACATTCGTTTACAGCATCTGTGCTGGGTGTGTCTAGACAGGAAGCAAAAGCTGATACGTTTAAGCCTTTGTATGGTGGTCTATTAGGTACACCAAAACAGATGGAATATTATAAGGCATTTAAAAGCAAGTACAGCAAAATTACTCGATGGCATGAAGATTTACAAAATGATGCTATCACGAATAAAAGAGTTGTACTGCCTTCTGGCCGATATTATAATTTTAATAATGTATATAGAATGAGGTACGGTGGAGTTTCTAACTCTACAGCAATAAAAAATTATCCTGTACAAGGGTTTGCTACAGCCGATCTCCTACCTATTGCATTAATTAAATTAAAAAAGTTGTTGACAGATAGGCAAATGTTGAGTATAATATGTAATACGGTTCACGATTCCATTGTGATGGATGTGCATCCCGATGAGCAGGAGTCTGCTGTAGAGGCAATGAAAGAAGCTATGTTGTCTTTACCAGAAGAATGTAAATTGAGATACAACATTGATTATGATATGCCGATAGGGATCGAGATTAAAATAGGCAACAATTGGTTAGACATGAAGGAGATATATAAATCATGACAGAAACCACAATGAATACTTCTCTGCCTGCAGACATGTCAAGTGTCTCTACAGAGGAGATGATGAAACTAACTGGCCAACTTGACATTAATACTACCAAACCTTCTTTAAGCAGGTTATCTATTAATCATGCTACAGAAGATTTTGATGGTAATAGTTTACCAAGAGGTTGGTTTAGCTTGACAACTCCACCAGACGAGCCTGTATACGGTGAAAAAGCTACCATACGTGTGTTTATGCGTACTTATTCCTATTTTGTTTGGGATAATGAAGCTGGTGCTTTTGCTTGCCAGACTGTACAGGCACCTTCCTTTGGTAGTGACTTTTATGATACTGAGGGAGGTCTCAAATGTGGAAAACTAGACTACAATAGTCTTGAGGCATTACCTAAAGATAGTCCAGAGTGGGCTGTACAAAAAAGCATTAAGTGCAGTCAAAATCTATATGGGGTAATGTCTTTTGACAATGCTGTAGATAAAAAGGGCAGTAAGGTAACTGTCAAAGATGTTCCTTGCGTATGGTACGCAAAAGGAGCTAACTTCACACCTGTAGCTGACTGTTTAAAGAGTCTCAGTAGACAAAAGCAACCTATGTGGCTGATGAATATTGGGCTGTCTTCGGTACGGAAGAAAAAAGGTGGAAACATCTACTTCCATTCAGAGCTAACACCTCAGAAAGCAGTCTCGTGGAGTGAAGATGACGATGCACTTATGAGGCAATTTATGGAGTCTGTTAAAAGTTATAATGATAACGTCATGAAAGCATATAATTCTGCTGGAAGTGATGGTAAAATTGAATATGACTCTGTAATAAATGAATAATTTAATACTACATAAAGTGCAAGGTTTTCTAGATCGTGTCTCAAAAGAGGGATGCGATCTAGATCCCAAACTTGTTGAAGAATTTAAAGAAGCTTGTGCCCATTCTATAACAAGACAATTTGCTAACAAAAAAAGTAAATGGAGACCTCGCATGTCTTCTTTGGGTAGGCCTTTGTGCCAACAAAAAATGGAAAGGGATGGTGCAGAAAAAAACTTTGAGTATAATTCTTTAGTTCGTTTTATGTTTGGAGATCTTGTCGAAGCTATTACCATTTTGGTAATGAAATCGGCAGGAATAAATATAGAGAATGAGCAGGAAGCTGTAAAGTTAGAGTTAGGAAAAAATTCTGTTTCTGGCACGTTAGATGTTGAAATAGATGGAAAGGTATGGGATATTAAATCTGCTAGTCCTTATGCTTTTGATCATAAATTTGGTGAAATGGGGGGTTATAAAAAGATAAAAGAAGATGATGCTTTCGGCTATATTGTACAAGGGTACCTGTACAGTCAATCAAAAAATAAAGATTTTGGTGGTTGGATAGTTATTAATAAAGCTAGTGGAGAGTGGACAATATGTGAAGCACCAGAAATACAGGAGAAAGATAAGAAAGAAGCTTTAGCTTTAGCTCAAAAGAATCTTAAAGCTTTGGTAGAGGGAGAGAAATTTAAAAGATGTTATACAGATACAGAAGAAACGTACAAAGATAAAGATAAGAATGTTAAGAAGACAGGAAATAGATTGCTATCAAGTATTTGTGGATTTTGTGATTTTAAGAAAACATGTTGGCCAGATTCTATTATGCATAAGAAAGTAGGATCTACAGCAAGGTTTCCTAAATCTGTTTGGTACAGTAAGCTTAAAAAAAGGGAGATATAATGCCTATTTATTTTCAAACTGATGTTAGCTTTTCAGACATTTATATGAATGACAATGTGTGGTATGCTTACCCAGATTCTGAGGATAAAAAAGGAGGAGCAGATATTATAAGAGAGTTACGTACTAATCATTCTGCTGTGCCTATAAGAGTTTGCAAAAGTTTTTATGAAGGGGGTGCTTGGAATGATTTTGATTACGAACAAAAAGTAGATTTACTTATAAAAGATTTAGATAAAGTACAGAATATATTATCAAGGGGGGGACTAGTTTGTTTTTACATGGCTGAATGGACAGAACATCTTGAGAAGATGAAGAAGGATTGTCCTAAAATATTTGAGTTTGCTGTAGAAGAGTCTGGAGCATTATTTGACACATACCCACCAAAAGACATAAAATTAAAAAGATGAATTGTTGGCATTGTGGAACAGAGGTCATATGGGGTGGTGATCATGATATGGAAGAAGAAGAGGAAGACTATTGCATGTCTACAAATCTATCCTGTCCTAAATGTGGTTCATTCTATATGATATATTTACCTAAAGATAAGGAAGAAGATAATTGAAACGAGCACATGGGTACCGATCTAATTTTGAATTAGATATAGCTAATCAGTTAGCTAAAAATAATATAGCTTTTGATTATGAGAAAGATAATATAAATTATGTACGACACAGTGTGTACGTTCCAGATTTTTATATAAAAGATAAAGATTTTTATATAGAAGTAAAAGGAAGATTTTTACCTTCTGATAGAGGAAAGCATCTTCTTATACAGAAACAACAACCAGACATTGACATTAGATTTTTGTTCATGAATGCTAACATAAAGCTGTACAAAGGTAGTAAAACAACTTACAGCCGTTGGTGTGAAAGACATAACTTTCAATGGTGTCAAGGGTTTGTACCAAAAGAATGGATAGAGTAATGGACAACACTGTAAAAGATAAATTTGAACAGTATAAAAAAGATTTGCCAAAAGATTCTTTGTGTGTTATCATGCAAGATGCTGGAGATGGTATGATAAACTTTATGTCGTATGATACTACAGATAAGCATGACATTACAACAGCTTATATATTATTGAGAGGATTTATGGAGATGTTAGAGACACAAATAGAATACGTTATTACACAAGGCCAGTCTGCAATATTTAAAGATTTAGATATTATGGTTAAACCTGAAGTGAAAAATTTAGCAAGTAATAAAAGTAATGTTACAGTGGTAGATTTTAGAAATGATAAGTAGTGGTAGCATGACAAAGAAAGAGTTTAAAACACATGACGAAATGATTAGAGATTCTGTAAAAGGAAAGAATAGGCAGGTTGGTGGAAATCACTATATGAATTTTGTGATTATGCCTATAGAATATATTTCAAAAAACAAACTTGACTTTCTCGAAGGAAATATTATAAAGTATGTTTCTCGGCACAGGCATAAAAATGGTGCAGAGGATATAAAAAAAATTATACATTATGCAGAGTTAATATTAGAATTACAATATGGAGAAAAATAAATGGCATCACTAATGGGGAGTAATTATTTACCTACAGAATATCAATCTTTTATACACTTATCTCGATACTCTCGTTGGTTAGCAGACGAAGGTAGAAGAGAAAGTTGGGGGGAAACTGTAGGCAGATTGATTACATTTTTTCGTAACAGTGTAGAGGGTGTAGATGAACACACTTGGAATGATACACAAGAAGCTATTCTTTCTTTACAAGTAATGCCTAGCATGAGAGCTTTAATGACAGCAGGAAAAGCATTGGAGAAAGAACACATTGCTGGCTATAACTGCTCGTATATACCGATAGATAATCCTAAAGCTTTTGATGAAGTTTTGTACATACTTATGAACGGTACAGGTGTAGGCTTCTCTGTTGAAAGACAGTATGCAGATAAGTTACCTACAATACCAGATATAGAATTTGAGTACACAGAGGATGTTATATCAGTTGTAGATTCTAAGGAAGGTTGGGCAAAAGGGTTTAGGGATCTAATATCTTACCTGTACACAGCAAGGATACCAAAGATAAATGTGTCTAAACTACGGCCTGCAGGTGCAAGGTTAAAAACATTTGGTGGTAGAGCTAGTGGTCCACAGCCTTTAGTAGATTTGTTTGACTTTACGATTACAAAGTTTAAAGATGCAAAAGGCAGAAAGCTGTCCTCTATGGAGTGCCATGATATAGTCTGTAAGACAGGTGAGGTGGTAGTAGTTGGTGGTGTGAGAAGATCTGCTCTAATATCTTTATCTAACTTATCTGATCAAAGAATACGTAAAGCAAAAATGGGTGAATGGTGGAATGATAATCCACAAAGAGCATTGGCTAACAATTCTGTAGCTTATACAGAGAAGCCAGATGTAGGTATCTTTATGAAAGAATGGATGTCATTGTACGAAAGTAAATCTGGGGAGAGGGGTATATTTAATAGGTCTTCTGCACAGGCAAAAGCTGCTGAGAATGGTAGAAGAGATGCGTCTTGGGATTTTGGTACAAATCCTTGTAGTGAGATTATATTACGACCTAATCAATTTTGTAACTTAACGGAAGTTGTTGTACGATCTACAGACACTATGAAAACATTAACTAATAAAATAAACATTGCAACTTTTCTTGGTACAGTACAATCTACGTTTACTAATTTTGGATACCTAAGAAAGAGATGGCAGAACAACACCGAAGAAGAGAGGTTACTCGGTGTGTCTCTTACAGGCATTATGGATAGTTCGTTGATGAATGGTAAAGAAGACGGTTTAGAAAAACGGTTAGAAACTTTACGAAAATCTGCTGTAGAAACTAATAAATATTGGGCTGATAAGTTTGGTATTAACCAGAGTACAGCAATCACTTGTGTTAAACCATCTGGTACTGTTAGTCAGTTAGTAGATAGTGCAAGTGGCATACATGCAAGACACAATCCTTATTATATTAGAACAGTACGAGGAGATAATAAAGATCCTCTTACAGAATTTATGAGAGAAGCTGGCATACCTAACGAGCCAGACTATCTAAAACCAGATCACACAACAGTGTTTTCTTTTCCTATGATGGCACCAAAAGGTTCTGTGTGCAGGCATGATATGACTGCTATAGAACAGCTAGAGATATGGAAGACTTATGCAAAACATTGGTGTGAGCACAAACCTTCTGTTACCATCTCGGTAAAAGAAGACGAGTGGGTGCCTGTTGGTGCATGGTGCTGGGATAACTTTCAGTATCTGAGTGGTGTTTCCTTTCTTCCCTTCTCCGACCACACATATCAACAGGCTCCCTATCAAGATATAGATGAAAAAGAATATAAAAAACTTGTAAAAAAAATGCCAACCTTAATTGATTGGCAAAAATTACAAGACTATGAGAAGGAAGATAACACTAAAGGCTCTCAAGAATTAGCTTGTACAGCTGGGGTGTGTGAGTTGGTAGACATATAATGAAAAGTTTTAAGCCTGCTATAGCAACAGCAGATATAAAACTTATTAAAAAAGCAATAACTTTTTATTTAAATAAAAATACTCTAGATGAAAACGAACACACACAGTTAATGAATATATTTCATAGGTTAGGTAGATTAGATGAAACAGTCAGATGAAAGCATCTTGTTTAACTTTTCCGTAAAGCTTACACAGGCAGGGCATGTTGCTGTAGAACATGAGTGTCTCAAGCCAGAAGAGTTTAAAGAAGTAATGGATAAGTGGAACAATCAATATCAAAACACAGAAGTTATTGTGGCTTTGTTAAACTACTTGTCCAATCATTCTGTACAGCTTGAAAGAGACATATATAAAATACTACGTTAAGAGTATTTAGGTTTACGTATGCCTCCACCTTTAGCATACTTTTTCATCTTACCACCATGTCCCATTCTTCTTTTCTTCTTTTTCTTTGGTTGTACGTAGCCTCCCATATTCATCATACCCATACCTTCTGTATACCCTCCTGTATCTTGATCTACAGGCCTTATGTTAAATTTATTTTCATTAACAGGCTCTTGTTTTCGTTCAACAATAGGATATGTTTGAGTATTTCTACGAGGTATAGAATCATATCTTCTATTTCCATATACTCTTTGAGATAATAAAGGTACAGCACCTTCAAATTCTCCCATTCTTTTTCCAGAAACATTTGTAGGAAAATAACCTCCTGCTGAATCTATTTTTTCAGCTTCTGCTTTTTCAGCTCTTGCTTTCATACTTGCAGGAGAATAGGTTCCTTTGTAATCAGTTTTAATATTATAGGCTTCTGGATAAGGGCCTTTAGATGCCACTCTTCTGTTTATTTCTTTTTGAGGTAACTGATAATTTGCAACATCTAAAACTTTAGGAATTTCTTTTTCAATAGTTTCTTTAGATACTACTTGATTACCTCTTTTTATAGGAAGATCTTCTCCTACTAAAAATTTAATTAAGTCACTAATAGAACCATCACCAATGGTTATTTTTCTAGGTTGGTTTTTTCTAGAAGAAGGTCCTGTTCCTCTTGCCATAGCTTATCTCCTAACTGGTCTTGTACCACCACCTCTAGCATATTTTTTAACGTGTCCACCACCCATCATCTTTAATGGTTGTTTGCTGTCATCAAAAGCTTCTAAAGGTTTACGTAAAGATTCCATGTTCATTGCATCTGTTACAGGTGTTGGGGAAGATACTTCTCCCCCTATATTAGACACCCCACTTTTATTAGTGTTATTATTTTTTTTGTCTTTTTCGTAAGGATTAGCCATCGTTGTTCTTAGCCTTTCCTACGTTTGCTCCAACAAAATTAACGATGTCAAGTATCCATTGTACTATACGATCATCAGATTTGTTAGGTGTTATTGTAGCAATTAATGCTCCACAGCCAACGATAGTTACTAACATACCTAGCCATGAAAACCAATTGCTCATAATATAACTCATCATACTTACTTCTTCCATTATTTTACTCCTTTATAGTTATTATTGGAAGTTCTTTGCATTAAGGACTGGGCATTCCCATATCAAATACTCTGTCCATTTGCTTCTCAAAAGATTGTCGTTGTTCTTTTCCTTCTGCTCTTCTAACATACCTATCTCTTTCCCAACCTCTTTCCCACTGGTACTTATACTCATCTGTAGAAGCTACAAACACTTCAGGTATCCATGCAGTCATTTTATCTGTTGTTGTTATTTTATTTATAATAGGTTTGCCAGTTACAGCCATGTATGCTATAGCCTGAGTAGCTTCAGGATTTGCAAGTATTGCTGTAATAGCATAGGCATCATTTCTTGCCATGTTTAAGAATAAAGCTTCAGCTCCTACATATCTCCAAGATACACGACCAGAGAATACAGCATATAACCTACTGGTCATTCCTCCTATAGTCATCTTACTTGCTTTTAATACTTCTGGAGAATCTGCACTTACAGGAACTCTTTGTATAACTTCTAAAACTCTGCCAACAATTCTCATATTATTAAAATGTTCTTCACCTAGTATTTCTTTTAATGTATCAGCATTATCATCAAGGTTACGTAAAAGTTTTGCACCACTTACTCTAGTAGTCATTTTCATTTCTAAATTAGGCTTACTTCCTCCTAAAGTTTCAGCTTTTCCAACAAGTTTTTTAACACCACTAACTGCTCCACCAATTAACTCATCACCTTTTTCAGTTACATCCTCCAGAGTTTGCCCAAAAGTAGATGTTTTTTCAGCTCTACCAGAACCGGGGACAACTTGTTTTTGTACAGCTCTTTTTTCTAAAGCCATAGGTCCTTCTTCAGAAAGTTTACGTATACCGGAAGCAACTTGTCTACGGACTATTTCATCAAATTCTTCTACAGACATTTGAGGCCGTCTTCCACCTATACTTGTAGTTAATTTTTCTCTTAATTTTTTTATAGTATCTCCTTGATTTTGCACAACAAATTTTTCATAAAAAGCAGCAGGGCTGTCTATGCTTTTAGCATCTCGGGCCATCATATCTATTTCTTTTATAAATATATCTTCTTTTTTTTGTAAAGCTGCAAGTTTAGGGTCATATCTTTTTTTAGTACTTTTAATTACATCTAAAGCTTGAGTAAAAGACTCTTGAGCATCTGCATTAGTTCTAAGTACTTTATTATAATCTCTTGGAGTAAATACAGCATTATCTACAAGATCTCCTAGACCTACTCTTGTCAATCCTTCATCTAAAACATTTAATTGGTCTATCAAACCCTGATCAAACTCATCTCCAAATCGTAAACCAGAAAGTTCTAATCCTTCTAATGCAGAATCATCACCAAATTTATCTAATGTTTTAACTATATCTTCAACTTTTGTAGGTTTTAATTTAGTAACATCTATTTTTTTTGTAGCTTCTTTTGCTATTTTAGATCCTACATAATTAGTAAGTAAGTTTCCTACTATTTGTTTTCCTTCATCACCTAAAACATGCATACCCATTTGACCTGTTACTGGATTTGGCATGTTTGGATCGTACTTACCAAATGCCCTTGTAATATCTTTTATAAACTCATCTGGGTCAGAAAGTACACCCACATCTTCCATATATTTAAAAGCATTTTCATAATTTAATTTTCCTCCAGCATCTGTTGTAGTTTTTATTGCTGTCCATATTTTGTTATTATATGTAGCAGGAAGAACTACATCTTTCCAATACTGTTTTGCATCTCTTATACCAGAAGCATCTATAGCTTCTTTACCTACAGTGTTTTCCCAATCTCTGTAAGCATTATCATGTTCTTTAAAAAATTGTGATAAAGCACTGTTATCAAGCCGGCTTCTTGCATTTCTATTTAAACCTTTCATTGCACCTGTAATTTGTTGGTTTACAAGTTGATTGATAGCATCTATATCAAGGTAATCCATTTTAATATTTAAATTTTCTAATACCTCTGCAGAAATATTACCTACTCCTTTGCCATTTTGTTTAGCTCTAATTAGCATAGTTATTATGTCTAAGTTACTTGATCCTTGTTTTAAAGTATTGATATTTTTTTGCAAAGCTTCAAAAGCTGCATCTTCAGGTTCTAAAGATCTTAGCACATCATCTAATATATCTTTTGTTATAGGTTCTAAAGCTGATTCTACTGCAGATCTTACTTGAGGTACATCCCTGCCTATAATTTGATCTGTACCTTTAAAACTTAAAGCATCATCTAATTTTAAAAAATAATTATCTGCAAAACCTTCTGCTAATTCAACTCCTTTTAATTTTGCTTTAGCATTTTTATACAACCTTCCACCAGTTGCTAATTTTTCTAAACCATTTTCATGAATTACAGTTTGAGCTACTGCAGATGAGGTTTGTTCTGTGTTACGTGCTTTACCTGTTTTAGGATCAACGTCTCCAAAACTAGCTAACTTTTCTTGCATTTTACTTATTTTAAAAGCATTCCTTTGTTCTACCATTATCTGTAATTTTTTAAGAGCAGCAGCTTTTTGCAATTCATCTGTCATACCGTCTATTGCATTACCATAATGGTCCACCATTTCATCAAATTTTTGTAGCTGTTGTATATCTAAATCTGTTTCTACACCCATTTTAGATAATTGTACTTCCATGCCTGTTTCTATAAAATTAGCATTATGTACAGCATTGGCTGCATTATCCATATTCATGTTTTTTGATAATCTTTTTACATTATTTAAAAATGCTTTAGTCTCTGAATCTAATCCAGAAATATCCATAGCTCCAGCTTTTTCTAATAACTTTTCTAAGCCTTGAGCTGCCTGTACTCTTTTCATTTGTATTTGAGCAGAAGCATCTACAAGATTAAAAGCTACAGTGCCTCCTCCTCTTGCTGTACGTATTAAATACTCTTCTGCAGCCATTAGATTACTAACATTAAACATTTGTCCTAAAGACATGTGTACAGTTTTTATCCACTCAGCATCTTCAGGACTTATTTTAATAAGATCTTGAATAACTCTTTGAGATTCTCTAGCATTATCTATTATTTCTTCTCTAATTTTAGGGTCTTTTATTTGGTAAATATCATCTACCATTTGTAAGACTCTTTTTCTTTCTTTAGGCTTTAAGTTATCTAAAGCACCACTTAATCCTTTTCCACCCGTAGCTATTTCTTCTAAAGCAGACATGGCTACATTAAAATCACTAGGTTTAAAAGTTTCAATACCTGCTCTTATAAGTTTATTGATACCGAAAACATTTCCTATACCTGTTGCAGCTGCTGGAAAAGATCCAGATGCCATTGCCCCAACAACCCCTATGGCAGTATTCATATAACCAAACATTTTGTAAGGATCATTAGGGTCACCAGAATTAGCAAAATTCCTATGAGATAATACCATTCCTGTTGCTATACCTACTTCTGCAAGGCCGTTTTCTGCTAACCATTTTTTAGGATTGATATGAGCATCAAATCTTCCTTTGGTTATCATTTTTCTTAAACCCGTAGCTCTTAGATAAGATTGTCCTAACTCTTTTTCAAGCCTGTCATTTAACTGCCTTCTCATCTTTTCTAAATAATCACGTTTAGCTAGTATTCTTTCAGGCCCTCTTAAATGTGCCCAACTTTTTTCACCTTGATCTCTCATTTCTTTTAGAGTATCTTTTGCAGCTCTGTTAAAAATCTTTTTACCGTTTCTAAAAGTACCTACAGTTTTTATAAGAAGACCAGACATCATAGTATTTGGTACTATTAAAGATGCAAATTGATTTGCCATATCAGCTTCAGGTTTTGTTAGCATATCATTGATTTCATCTCTTGTAGGAAAATATACCCCAGAAAGAATATCTTTAGGAGATTGATATGCACCGGGAGCTAACCCTTTTCCATGCATAGCTACATTATACCTATATCCTTTTTCTAATTCTTGGAACCCTAATATTATAGAAGTGCCGGCACCAAAAGCTATATTTGCTGTTTCAGTAACTCCTCTAGCAACAGTTCCAAGCAAACCTGTAGGATTAAGAATACTAGAAGATGGTTCACCTACTTCACCTCTTTCAACAGAAATTTTTCCTGTGTCTGCATCCATATCAAACTGAAGTGTACCTGCCATAGACTGTGATCCTGAAAGTATATCCATCACAGTACCTTTTAATCTAAAATCATTAGACTCAGTGCTTCTAGCCCTTGTATCAGGCCTTCCTTCTTCCCATCCTCTATATCTATATTGGTCAGATTGTATAAAATAGTAAGGCTCTCCAGTATTTTTACGTATTTTTTCTCTATGAATAGCTTCTTCTATACCTTGATCCATAGTCATACCATACATATTTTCAAGATTACCAGCACCATTTGTATAAAATAAATTTTGATAGATACCATCTGCATCAGGTTCATCACCATCTAAAAAACTTATTTGAGGTGGTTTATCTCCTTTTTCTTTTGCCAACCAAGGAAGCAATACTTTCTTAGCCTCCTCTTTTGATCTATCCCACGCATCAACTTGTTCACCACCTCTATATGTAGCCCAAGGAGATATATCTGTATATTTTATTGTTGTAGGTCGAAGTTTTTGTTCTAGAACACCTTCAGACTTTTCTTCAAATTCAATAATATCACCTTCTACTTCAACGATACCTTCCATGTTATAATTGTCAGCCATTATTAAAATCCTTTATTTCTTTCTCTGCTAAACCTAGCATCCTTTGAAATTCTTGTATCATTTTCTAGTGTTGTTTGTAATTTTTTAAAATACCTTGTTACATCATCTTCTGTAAATCCCGGAGCTAATTCTACAATAGGTCTACCATTACTATCTTCTCTTCCTGTATTAACATAAAATTCCTTAATACCCGGAGTATCAGCCACTCCTACTTGATTGGCTATCCATAATCGTTGGCCCATTTCTGTAACAGTATTTCCATGAATGTTTAATTGTCCTATACTTCCATCATCCATTTTTCTATTAAAATTAGGTATGTTTATAGAATAAGTTGCATCACCTACTATCTTATCTACTGTACCAGATGTTGTAAAACCTGTAGGTTTATTAATAATAACTACACTACCATTATTAATTCCAGTAGTTATCCTTTTATCTAACTGTTCTCCAAACCTTTCTGTAGCAATTGAACTAAATGGATCATTAGCAGATTTTAAATCAAGACCTCCTGCTTTTATTTTATGCAATGCATTAGCAGCTTTAGCATCAGCTACAGATCCATCTCTAGCTTGTAGAAGAAATTTGTTTGTATCAACAACGTCACTTAAAAACCCATCTATTTCATTTAACACAGCAAGTTGTACAACACCATTAGAAAATAATCTTTTTCCAAAAGCATTCTTCATGTTAATAACATCTTGGTCAGATACAGTTCTACCACCTGTACCACCTTGTATAGCCACAGCAAGTTGATAGGCTAACATGTTTGTATAAAATTCTAATATTGCACCGTCTTTTGCTTTTTGACTTGGTGCTGAATCTACAGCTTTTTGACTTTCAGCTATAATAGCTAAAGCACTGTCGGATACCTCTACTCCAAATCGTTCAAGAGCTCTATCTTTTATACCTGATAATTGATCTCCTATATTACCTTTTTCAAAGAATGCTGAATAAAATTGCATAACATTATTAGCAAATTCTGAACTAGGAGGATGTTGGCCTAATTTTAAATTTTTATGAAAAACTTTACGTATATTTCTTACAGTAGTTTTAGCTTCTCTAGCTGCATTAACTTTAGATCCTATTTGTTCTATATCTAATTCTAAAACTTCTTTTAAATATACCCCTCCCTTATTACCTTCTATCATTCTATTATAAGAATCAGATTGACCAGACATGTCATGGCTGTTTGAAGCAGCAAGCTGTAAGCCTTTAATTAAAGTATTATTTGTTATTGGAGCATCTTTTCCAACAGTTTGATTCCATTGCTGTATAGTAACATCTAAATTATCTATAAGGTTTTGATCTACAATGCCTCCTTTAGCTATTTCTTCTAAAGCCATGCCTACAGTATAATTTCCACCATCAGCATTTTGCATCATAGTTATATTTTCACCATCTCTTACAAGTAAATTAGACACATATAAAGGAGCTATCTTACTATATTTTTGCCAATACATACGACCAGCTTGCTCAGGTGTTGTAACTGACGTATCGTTTTTTCTATTAGCATGAAAGAATGCAAATTTATTAAAATCTTCTGTACCATTAAATCCATGAGTTACAAAATCTGGTCTTTCATTTTTTACAGCTATATTATCACCATCTTCATAAGAAACAGTATATGTACCATCTACATTACCAGCAAATACTTTAGCTAAATGTGGACCCCAATAAGGATTAGCTAAAATATCTGGCATAATTTTAGCTTTTGGTATTAGCTCTACTCCACTATCTAGAGTTTGCCCTTCTAGTTTTTTATATCTAGAAATATTAGAATACATATCTCCCATAATACTATTATACCTCTGTGTATCATTTTCTTGTAAATAAGTCATGTATCCGGGACTAAAGTGTTTTGTAAAATTTTGAATGTTTTCTACATATCTATCACCTTGATTTTTAGCATCTGACAGTTGAAATCCATGAGTTTGTAATCCTCCTTCACCTACGGATGTATAGAGATTTCCCTCAGCCATAGCTTTTGCAGTTGCTGTTTGTTTAGCAGAAGCTAATTCAGCTGCAGCAGCTCTTTCTTCTTCTTTTATTTGATTGTACCCTTCAAAAGCACCTTTGGCAAAAGCCATCAATGGAGATACCATTATATCATTCCCTCCCCTTCAGTCATCGGTTGTTCTTCAAGTTCCATAAGTTCTTCTTCTGGAGGCATAGCTAAAAAACCTTCAGGCATCATTTGTGCTTCTTCTTCTGGAGGCATATTCATTTGTTGCTGTAGGTGAGCATAAGCTCTAGGATTACCTTCTTGCATGTGGGCCATAACAGCTTCATCACTCATGCCTTGATCTTCAGACGGATCTTGATTAAACATAATAGCTGGAATATTTTCTTCTTGTGCCATCATCATAAAATAAGCTGATAATGGTAGTTTTATCATTTCTGCTACGTCTGGATTCCACTGTCCATCGGTAAATCCTGTAAATGCTATTGTATTTACAATGCTTTCTATAGGCATGCCTGCCATCATTTGTTTTTGTAATTCTTCTTTACCACCATTACTTGTTTCTACTTTATCTACTACATAAGCTACAGCCTCGTCTACATCAACTATCTGTGGTGGTTTCTCAAAAGCCCACTTTCCCGGTTCATCTGTAAGAGACTGTCCGGGTACAGGATGATCGAATGCATCCAAAGATTCAATAGAACCTTTTTCTGGTGGTGTTTGTCCTTCTTTTCTAGGTCGTAATAACATAATTTTATCCTATTGCTGATCTTAATGTTGTTTTAATTTTTGCTACATCGTCTATATCTATAGTTTGCCCTCCTGAACCTGTAACTTGTCCTGAACCATATCCTAACATAGCTAAACTCTCAGGTGTAATAGCTCCTGTTATAAGGGCTTGTGATATTCCTCCTTGTTTATACATGCCAGCTTCTCTAGCTGATGATATATTTGCTGCCATAGGTGAAAAATCTCTTATTCCTCGTCTTATATCTTGTGCTGATCTTTGTCCTCTTCCAGATCCACCACCTCCTCCTCCAGAACCCCCTCTTCCAAGTAATCCTGATCCAGCTACAGCTTCTCCTAGTTTTTTAGTACCTTTTAACCAGCCAAAATTATCGTTTCTAACTTGATCCCAACTCTTATCTCCTTTATACCAACTGTTTAAATCTCTACCAAAATCAAATGGGCTAGCAAAAAACTCACCTACTCCTCTTACTTGTCTTTCAAGAAATCCTCTATTAGCTGTAGGAGATTGATCCCAACCTTTTATTTTTTGACCTTTAGTAAAATGTCCTTGCCCAGCTCTAGAAGGAGGGTCATCATACAGCCCAAACCCTCTTTTCATCCAATTAGATACATCTGCAGACATCTTTGGAGCAACAGCACTAAAACCTGTAGCCCCTATACCATAAATTGCTGCAAGTTTAGCTGCTGATCCTAAAGGGTCTCTTTTCATTTTATTAATATCAAAACCACTTCGTATACCATGCCATATATCTGAAAGTCTGCTCATATTTTATCTCCTATAATAAACCAAATATTTTGTACAGAACAGTTTTACCCATTTCACTGTACATATTATCTTTAAATTCTTGTTCGTATGTATCTCTTGAAAAATCATTCTGCTGAGAAGACATAGCAAAAGCATGTGATCTTGCAGCTGCTGATTCAGCTTTTTGTAAAACCCAAGAAGCTTCATCTCTATATCTTTGCCATAATTGATTTTGTGCAGATACTGTTAGCCCTAATAAATTTTGTGCATTTACTCTGTTTGTTTCATTAACTAAAGAAGTGTTAGCTGTATTTATGTTTCTTCTCCAATCAGCATTACTCTGATCTATTTGCACAGCCATGTTTGCATTAAACTTTTGTCTAGAATCCTCCATCTGTGCTACAAATCTACCTGTAGCATTTGCTTGATCAGCATTAAATTGTCTCATAGCTGCTTCCCTAGTAGCATTGGCATTTTCTACCTGTGTACCTAACTCAGAAAAGAACTCCATAACTTGATTGTTAGATTTAGCATTGAACTGTCTTTCAGCATTTTCAGCAGCTTGATCGTTGAACAGTTTCTGCATTCCTAATTGATGTGTTATTGTATGTGATTGTTGTTGATTTGTCAAGTTAGCAGCATCTATAGAAAGAAATGAACGAGCATTGTTTACAGCAGATTGTAATCTAGCATCAAGATTAGCTTTGTCCATAGCAGCATAAACTGTAGCATTTTGTAAAGCACTTTGTTGTTGATTATTTAAATTTTGTAAATCTACGGTTGCATATGTTTTAGCATCTTGTGCTGCAATAGGTACAGCAGACTCATATACAGCTTGTGTTATAGCAGCTGCTGCCATAGAAGAAGCACCAAGACCTCTTTGTTGCATAATTGCATTTACTTTACGTACAGCAGGGGCAGCCCAAGGAGGCAATTCCTCTCCTGTCTTTATAGCTTCAAACATAGACTCAAGCTGTCCTTTAACTGTGCTAAGATTAGACACTTGGCCTTGAGCAGCTGTAGACTGTGATCCTGCAGATACTGTTCCTTGTATAGCATTCGTATATGCCATAGTAGACGGATCACCTATTATAGACTGAGCAGATAGATTTCCTTGTGCAGCTGTTGCTGTAGGTGAATTTTCATCTACGTAAGCAGAATAGTTTTCAGCTGACTGTTTAAAATTAACAGCCTCTGTTGTTCCGGGTACATTTACATTTAATCCTGTAGATGTAGCCTGCCCTGTTGTTACAGTTGGTGCTGCTGTTTGTGTTGCTATAGAAACATCTTGAACATCCTCACCAGATTGTAACGACATCTGCTGTGGAGTAAGTTTTTCTCCTGTTGTTAATCCTATTTTTTGTTCAGGTTTAACACCACTTAACGGTGTTACAAAAGGTGTTCCTTCATCATCTGTTTGAGTTGTGCTAGGAAATTCACCTGCACCACCTTGGGTAGTAGGTATATCCTCTGTAGCAGTACCACCTTCTGCAAATTGTTTTCTCATCGGTAAATTAGGTAACTTTGCCATTGTCTAAAACCACTTATTCATTAATGTTGATATTGCTGCACCAGCTCCACTGGCAACTAACAGAACTCCTATAAAAAGTCCTTTGCCCTTGTCTAACTGGCTCTCTAGTGAATCTAATCGTTTCGATAGTCGTTCTACATCCTTTGAAAGTGTCTCTACAGCCTGTATTAACTTTCCTACCTCTACTCCGTCAACCATTTATACTGTTCTCCTTTAACATAGATTCATTGCCTCCGGTAGCAGCACACCCACTTCCATCGGGATATATTTCAAAAATTGTCCATAGGCCACTTTGTTTGTTCATGTACACTCTTACTAACATAGTACCATCATGTACAATGCCTTCCCACACAACATATTTATTATATGTTTCTGTCATATCCTTATCAGCAAAGTTAAAATCTTTTGCACAAACAAGATTTCTTGTGTAAGATCTCATCTCTACTTCTCCAGATATATCTTGGCTGTACACAATAGGTATAAAAAGAATATATGCAAGAGCAGCTAGGGCTACCCAAAACAGGTATCTCATCTTCTATATCCTTCTACCCCACTGTCATCAGGCCAGTCGTTGACTTTAGCTATAGTTTTTACAGAACCATCCTCGTTGTACTCAGTTGTATGAAGAACCTTGAATGCATCCATGTCACTAGCATTATCTATGGCTGTACAGATAGAAGCATGTGCTGTTCTCACTGCTGCCATGTAGGTGACCACTGCTGAAGGTATGGCTGTGTCGGCTGTTACTTTTCTAGCTATAAGCCAGTTGAAACCGTCTAGTAGACTATTCGCATTTACATCAGCTTTTTCTTTAGCTAAAGTTTTTAAACCTTTTGTAACAATTTGATTTCCATTATCGTCTAACTTTGGATCGTTAGCAGACGTACCATCTGGTGCTTCACCATCATCTATTTGAGCTTGTGTCCATACTTCATTTACATCTGCAAGGTTTTTATCAGCTACTTTTACACCTATAGTTCTTACAACACTATTTTTATCACCTGCTATAGCAAATGCTTCATTTTGTTCTATGTAATATTTACTATCAAGAGATACACCACTTGTTGTTACTGGCACTATACCAATAGATTTTCTTTCTGCATCTGTCCACAGAGAAAATAAAGTTCTAGGATGGGTTATCCCATCTACTGTCATTGTTTTCGGATTTACAATAATCTCTTCTATTGTATCTTTATCCGAATTTAGTTTAGCCCACATTGTTTTTCTCCTATCTTGCTGTTGCGTATTTAAATGGATTTTCTGCTATTGCTAAAAATACAAAAGGATCATAGCTTGTACTATTAAACATTGAATTATTATTACGTACTTTGAAGCCATTGCTTAAAAAATCTAAATTAGGATTTGCACTTGTATATGTATCATCACTTGAATTAGGTTCTAAAACTCCAGAAGATTCATTAAAAGGAGATGTTGCATTATCTTGAATCCACCATGCAGCACCTGATACTAAACCTTTTCCCATTACAAATGCAGGTTTAAATCCTGTGTATACAAATGTACCATCTGAACTTTCATCATTGCCATTATATGATCCTGCTTTAATATACCCTTCACAGTTTGCAAAACAATAAGCTACATAAGCTTCACTCTTACCAGATTCACTTGCATCACCTACAGAAAAAACTGAACTTGTAGGGTGTGAACCTCCCCAAACAGTAGATGCACCTGTATCTTGTCCACCAGTACTATTTAATGTTAACATATTTAAACCCATATCTTTATGATAAATTCCCCAATTACGACTACCACCTCTTGATTTTATAATCATCATATATGGAGCAGCACTTAATCCATGTCCTACAGTTCTTGTTGCTGATTCACCTGTATATGTTACAATAGAAAAACAACCAGAAGGATCAGCTTGTACTGTAGAAGTTATAGAGCCAGTACTATTACTAGAGGTTGTCCCACCATTTGCTCTCCATAACCATGCTATAAAAGTGTTTGTGTTTGTATTTAAACTATCTGTATTATTAGTAGGAAATGTTGTACTAGTAGCAAATGTACTTCCCATATCTCCATTACCAGATTTATCTGCTTCAGTTCCATTTGTATTTGACGATAATGTTTTATTAGCTCCTCTTGTACTATCTCGTAGCATATGATTAGTACCATTTGCATTACGAGTTTTAGACCAGATAAAGTCTGGAGCTGATCCTAAATCATGATTAATATTTGCAACACCTGCACCTGTCAAAGTTCCAGTATATGTTTTAGCTTGAAATAATTTCTGTGGATAATTGTCATCAGTTTCGGCTGGATCTATTGCTGCTGCTATTGACATGTTTGCAGTACATAATGCTAATCCTTTAGGAGTATACATAAAATTACCATGACCATTGGCATCTGCATTTCCACCTGCTGTTTTTGCTCCAGCAAATGTGCCATCTTGCCCAAAATTAAATATTCCAGCAGAACTACCTATAGTTGAAGGAAAAAATGTTTTACCAGCATGGACTGAACTAGCCATATTTGTACCAAACGTATGATCTAAAGAATTATTTACATACACTTTAATTACGCCATCATTAACCCAAAATGCTACAATATCTCCAGTACCAATACTAGATGTATTAGCTTCTCCAGTTCCTTCATAACGATATTCTCCAGTTTGAACTGCTACAAAATCATGGTTTTGTTGATTGGCATCTGTTGTTATTGTTTGCACTCCGGGATAAGCATAAACATGATTTTCACTTATATACTCCCAATACCAAGAACCTGTTACTGGAACTTCAAAAGTACCATAAACTGCTGTCCAAGCACTGGCTGTTGCTTTTAAATTACCTTCTGATAAAGTTCCACTATTAACATTGCTTAAAGGATTTAACCTACAAAAATTATTGGTGGGAGTATCAGTTAATTGATCATGTGATGAAAAATTTGCAACAGTAAAATCATTATCGTTACCTGAAAAATCTTCTCCTAAATTACTACTGTTTGTAAACTTTAACCAATATCCATTATTTCCAAATGTTAATCCACTTGGATCTTTAGGAATCCACACACCATTTTTTGTTTCACCAAGTTCGGCATAATACGATTGTCCATCAAAGAACATTACATCAGCTATTGATAAATCAGCACCTTCAGTACCATGACCTTTTCCAGATAACCCACCCCATGCTTGTACTAATCCGTCTGCATTTAAATAAGAAAAATCTTCATTTTGTGCAGTATTAGTAATCATAACTTGATTTCTCCATGCTTCATCAACTCCAAGTTGTTGTCCATTTACATAAACACGAATTCTATCAAATTGTGTTGATTGGCTAGTGTCTATACGAAGAATTACATGATACCAAGCTGCAGGATCACGATATTTTTCTTCAGTTAAAAGATAACCAGTACCTTGATTTCCTCCAGTATTTTCCATAGTTAATGTAGCATTATAAGCAATGTAAAAATAATTACCCCCACCAGTGCCAGTTGTAAAAACATTATTTGCTCCTGCATCTGTAGAATCTGGTGTATGTCTTTTAACCCAAAAACTCATAGTCATTATATCTGTAGATGAAGGAGTGCCTGCTGTCCATTTTAAAGTTGTATCACCAGCAGCACTACCTCGTATAGAGTTTGCTATTTGATACTCATAAAAACCAGTTGCAGTTGCTGATTTAAACATAAAAGGATTAGAGAGAGGTCCACTCATAAATTACTTACTCCGTTACTATGAAGGTGTTGCAAATGCTAATTGAGGTGCTCCTAGTAATATACTATTTGAAGCATCTACAAAATATGGTATTATATCTATAGCATTAGCCGATGTAGATATTGTTCCAGCAGTTCCAGCAGGCCATTCAAAATCAGAACCTGTGGATAATGTTCTACTACCTGTACCATCTTGTATTAACACAATTATTCCACTTTGTCCAGCACTTTCTGTACTTGGATTAGCTAAAGTTACATTTCCTGTTGCTGTTAGTACAAAGTTTTGGTAGGTGTCAAAATCAAGTGTTATACTACCACTATTTGAAGTATCTGTTTGTGTAGCACCTACAGCAGCTGCACCAAAGATTGATTTACCAGCAGCAGACATGTCCATTGTTAAGGCTGTTACAGCACTACCACCGTCATCACCTTTGAATATAATGTCTTTGTCTTGTACACTAGCAGTTACCACAGCATCAGAAGAACTGTTGCTAAAGTCAAGTATTGATGTACCGGCTGATTTAAATGTTACATTATTGCCAGCAGCATCAAGTACAATGTCTGCTCCAGAATCTAATGTTACAGTAGTACCAGCAAGTTCAGCAGTACCATCTGCTGTTATTTGTATGTTACCTGCAGCAGCAGCTGTGTCAGTTGTTTCTATTGTTAATGTACCATTTGTGCCTACAGTAAATACAGCAGTGTCATCTGTAGATCCTGTCATGGTCATAACTTTACCGTTGATAGCTACATCATCTACAGTTAATGCTGTTAGTGTGCCTAAACTTGTAACATTTCCTTGTGCAGCAGTAGATAATGTACCGGCTATACTACCACCAGATACATTGATACCTGCACTAAATACAGGTATTTGATCCATAGTTACTACACCGGTAGAGGATATAGTTATTGAATCAGCATCAGAAGCTGAACCTATAGTACCTGCATCAGCAATTGTAATACCGGCATTGAATATAGCTTTACCAGCTTCACTTCCATCTAAAGTAAGCATTGTAATATCAGATGTAGCATCTGTTCCTTTAAATATAATATCACTATCATTTGCTGTTGCATCTATTGTAATATTACCTGAAGTTGTAGAAAGAGTAACAGCACTATCCCCAGCAGAAAGATCATCAGCTGCAAGACTAGATACTGATTGAGCACCCCAAGATATATCTGTTCCATCAGATTTTAATACCTGTCCATTTGAACCTAGAGCAAGAGCAGCTGGATTACCACTTGAATCTCCATAGATAATCTTACCTCTTGCAAGACCTGCCATTTTAGCAAGAGATACAGCATCATTAGCAATTGTTAAAGCACCGTTTGTTGCAACAGTTGCATCTCCAGAAATTACCACTGGATTAAAGTTTGTTCCATCAGCAATCAGAGCAGCACCACTTGTATTCGTACCCATAGTAATGTCATCACCGGTAACTGTTAAGTCTCCTCCTACAGTAACATTACCTGTTGTTGTAACTGTATCAATATAAGCATCTTTCCAACGGACACCGGATGTACCTAAATCTACATCACTATCTGATTGTGGGCCAAATACATTGTCACCAAGATACACTTGTTCAACATTAGCTGCATAAAAATGTATTTCATCAGCTGTTTCAAAATCTATTTTTGTTTGATCATCTTCACCAATTTTAATATCAGTTGCTAATAGAGAAGTAATAGTAGTTTGTGCAGCTGCTATTTCTAAATCTATTGTATTATCACCATCTTGATATGTTGCTGAAATACCTGTCTCAGTATTACTACTAAACATAGCACCGGCAGTATCAGAAATATATTCAGCAAGAGTTGTACCATCAACTGTTATAGCATCAGCTTCTAATGTGCCATCTATATCAGCATCTCCAGATATGTCTAAAGTTGCAGCATCTAATTCACCTGTTAAAGTTACATTTCTAAAACTAGCTGCATCTTTATTTGCATCAACAACAACAGCTTTACTTGCAGCAACTGTTCCAGCAGTTATTCCATCTAACATCTCTAATTCAGCTTCTGTTAATTCTGCACCTGATCCTAGAGTTAAAGTTCCTGTAACAGTAAGATTATCATTAACGGTTACTTCAGAAGTAGAATGCCCAATTGAAATAGGTACACCAGATGTTGCAGTACCTATAGTAATACCATTTGATGTATTAGAATTATCTATATTTAATGATGTTGTTGCATCTAATGAAATAGTTGTACCATCAACAGCAAGTGTACCATCTATATCTGTATTATCTAAATTAGCTGTGCCATCAACATCTATATCACCAGCAAGATCAATACCTGCTGCACCTGCTAAAACTAAATCATCTGCTGAAGCATCCCACAGCATATAAGCACTTGCTGTATCTCCAAAAAACTTTACATCATGCCCTGCATCATCAACCCCTACGGTTAATGTTCCAATTTGTACAACTCCGTCTGCTGATTGATCCCATAACCAATATTTCCCAGAAGTATCTCCAAAAAACTTTACATCATATCCTGTACCATCAACACCAACATTTATTCCATCAGAAAATTTAAAATAGTCCTCATCTTCCATCCATGTTATAACACCATCATTTGTTTCTCCATCAAATGTTAGTGCAATATCTGTTCCAGCAGCACCTGCTCCTATCGTTGGTGCTTGGCAAAATGCTAATATTGCATCAAATTCAGCATTTAAATCAGCAGCTTCAATAACTAATCCATCTGCAATTTCTGCTTCTTTTTGTCTGGTATACGCAACCATTTATCTTCTCCCTCCCGGTGTAAATTCTAGTTCAAATCCTTTTAAAGACCAAGGAACTTTATTTCCAGTATCTGTTAGTTTTACAGCAACAGCAAAACCTGATCCTTCTACAGGTGTTCGTGTTATTGGTAAATCTCCTTGTCCATAAGCTGCAGTTCCATATGTTCCAACTCCATAGTTAGCTCCACTACCTGATGTAGTTATTGCAAATACATCTGGTTGAGGTGTACTGGTATCATCATAATTATATCGTAAATACAAATTAGCAGCTACCTCTCCTTCAGGCTCCCAATTAAGATTTACCCTTTGCATATTTTTTCTTATTCCCGGATCTCCCATTGTTATATCCGGTGATCGGTAAATAGCATTTAAATTAGCTGTTGTTGAACTTCTAGTCCATACGTTTCCTGATTCTTGTTTGTAGATATATCCATCATATCCACCATGTACAACTGTTTCTACGTTACTGATATAGTCTGAATCACAACTAGAAACCTTCAACCCTTTTATATCAGCATATTCATAGCCCATCTGTTGACTGTTAGGATTTACTTTTATTACAGCAATTAAACCTTTTTGTGCATTTTCTAATCCTGCTGTTACTGGATAAAATAAACGATATTGTGATTTATCTCTTATGACTAAAGAAGTAATATTATCATATGTAATATCACTAATTCGTTCTTGAATTTGTTTAGAAACAGTACCTAGTTCTACGTCTCCAATTCTTGTAGTACCAGCAATTGTTCTTATACCATCAGCAGCTAAGAAAATAATATCACCACCTAACTCCTGTATTGAATGGTGAGCAATAGTACCCACATTTTTAGCAACTTCAGCAAGTGCAAAATTACTAGAACTGGTTCCTGCTATTTTATATATTTTTCTTTGGCAAAATACATATAACTCGTCACGGAATACTTTCAGTCCTGTGACTACATCACCAACTTTTATTTCTCCAGCATTTGTATCAAAGTCATCCTCAGTAAATGGCCCAGAAAATATTACAGAATGTGTAGAGTTAGACATACCTCCATAAAACATATGATTAGCAAAAGATTTTACAAATTTAGGATTAGTAGGAGCTGTGCCTCCACCTGTAGCATTTATTATATCTTCACTGTAACTTGTGTCAAGTGTAAAAGCTGCTGCTGCTCCAGTAGCAATGATTATTTTATCTGTACCATTGTAATTATACTTATCAAAATCATAGGTGTATGTCGTACCTTTACTTGTAGCTCTACTTGTCCAACTACCACTTGTAGTTCCTGTGTAAACTGTTCCTCCTCTTGCTGCTACAATTACATCATTAAATATTGCAGACATTAACACTCGTTCTGCTGATGTAGATACGTGAGGTACAATAGTAGAATTATATTTTGTAGTACCATTTAATTTTCTATATCCACCAGCTATATCTGGTTCAAAATTAGTTAATGTTAATGCTTCACCCGGATGCATGGTAAATACATCTTTATTTAAAGTCAGTCCTCCTGCACAAGCAGCTGTAAAAGGTTTTATTTGTGAAGTTTCAGGCATCTATATTCGTGTATCCCTCATGTATGATTTAGTGTTTATATATTCTGATCTCATTATTTGTAATAATTTTTCATATTCTGCATAAGCCATTTGAGCAGCTTGAGGATCAGAACGAAGTTTGTAAGCATGGTAGTTAGCTCGTGTTATAATTAAATCTTTAAATCTATCATCTAAATCCATAGTATCCCCATGGGCTGATAAATCTGTATGAACTTTCCAATATTCATATTGTATCTCATAATTACTTTGATCTGGTACAGGAGATAAACCAAATTTTTTATCTTGTGTAGGATAAATATAATCTGGTACACCTAAAGATGATTCTGAATTAGCTAAATCTCTTTCTAAATATTTGGTATTCCAATCGTCATAAGTTAAATATGTTAATTTTTTTACAGGTATATCCTCAGATATTCTTACATAATCTATATCCATATTTGTTGCTGTGGATGGATTGTTTAATGTTACATATGTTGTTTGCACTGTTGCTGTAAATGTAGTATCTAATACATTACCAGATCCAAAATCAGATACACTTAGTGTTGTACTTAAATTAGTAGTATTTTCAGCAGAAGTACCTACTTGTACTTTTAACTCTTGTCCTGTACTTTCTGAATCAAAAGCTCTTACCTGTATTCTATATGTTGTATCTTTTACAGTAGAAAATGCTTGGTATGCAGCATAATCATTTAATCGTAATCTACCATTTCCACCAGAGTTATAAGCAGCACTTCCTGCACCTGCTATAGTTGTCCAGCTGGATATATCTGAAGTAAACTCACCATTTGTTATTAATTCTTTTGGTACTAATCTAAAAGTGTCCCAATCTATTTTTCTATATGCAAGATCACCTGATTGTGGAGAGTTGGTAGAGGGTAGAGCATATGTTCTCTGTCCAGCATTTGTAATTTGTTTTGTAGCCTTATATAAATCAGGAATTTCAGATAAAGAACTATATATTTCATGCATAGCTTTTAGTACAAATTTTTTAACAGCTGTCTGTATTCCTCTACTACTACTAAAAGTAGAAGAAGTCAATTCTGGTTCATTTAATTCATTTAATACATTATTTACTAATGTTAGGTATGTGGTTGCCATTTTATAATCTACCTTTTTTCGTCAGTATTTCCATCTAATTTTTTTAATATTAAATTTAAACTTTGTTCTATTGAACGTAATCTAAGTTCTGTAGTATCTACAATTGGTTTAGGCATGTATTCAGGATATTGGTCTGTTACAATTAATTTTTCTCGTGCTTTTGAACCTATTTTATGTACTGTCATAATTTTCTTTCTTTATAAAAGGCAGGGGAGTTTTTAACCTCCCCCACCAGATAGCATTAAGAAGCAAAAGTTACATTTTGGTCTTCATTATCACCATGTCCATCACAGTCTGCTACGACTGCAAAGACTCTAACTTTGGCTGTAGTTGTTACCCCAACTGAAGATACTATATCAATAGTATCAGCTGCTGCATAGTAAGCATAGCCTACAGAGGTAGTTCCAAGACTGGAATCACCTGCTCTAGCTCTAGTTACTTCTATTCCTGCAGTAGGAGTAGATGCAGAAACATATCTGTCTACATCAGCTCCATCTCCAAGAGATAGGGCATTTGAATTACCAGAACTATCTGCAGTTAGAATATCTAAACCTGCATATAGAACTAGTGAATTAGCAGGTAATTCTATCACTTCTACGACATCAGTTCCTGCTGTTGTAAATTCACTAAAATCTACGATTTCACTATAGATTTTAACGGTAGGTGCACTGGAGTTATGACCAGTTGACCCACCACCTGTTACGGTCCATGTTGCCATAAATCATTCCTCCAATTATGTGTTCAAGTCAACAACACCAGCATATACTGCTGTATATCCTGTGCCTGACCCACGAAGTACTTTACGACCAAATACGTGTAAGCCACGTACTACGTCTGCAAAGCTGTCCGGATCACGAATTACTTCAGTTTTAGCAATATGTGAAGCAGTTGCTACTCCAGACATATGCCCAAATAAAGTATCACACTCTCCAGATGTGCTTGACGGTCCAAAAGTATGAGATGCTGCTGCTCCTGCAGAACCAACTTGTAAAACATTAGACTGGTACATTTTAAATCCATGTACAGTTTTATCTGTTATTAGTCCATTAGTTAATACGGAAGCACCCCCAATTACAGATGAATCCACGAGTTTAGCATCTGCTTGTCTCATGATTTCATAGAATTGAGGAGGAGCAACAAACCAACGATTTTCTTGTGGAGCATCTTGTTCATCTAAGATACGTGATGCTGTGCTAAGATAATTAGCACATTCGTTACCTGTATTACATGATATTGCAGAACCAGCTGCACCAAGATTAGTGGTATCACTAGCTGCATTATCATTTATTGCTTTCAGCACGTTGTAATCATAAGCTTTTTTCAAAGTATATGCACCTGCTGAAGTTGAAAGAGCTTCCCAATTTACATGAGACTGTCTTTCCTCTATGTCATCAACTTTAAATGCAAAGTAATTACCTTGATCAATAGTCAATTGAATTTGATCATCAGTAAGTTCTTGTGTATTTACTGTTGTGCCACGAGCATAAGAAGCCACAGTAATGGTAGGTTCTTTCAGTATGTTTACAGTATCTCCAAAATTCTCAATCTCTCCAGTATAATCGGTATTCGTAATAGCCTCTGCAACCGATGCTCTACGGAAATATTTAAGAACTTTCTGACTGTAGATTGCTGGAGCCCAATTACCCTTTGCAAGGTTATTGTAACCACCAGCTCTTGCCATAGTAGCCATACTATAGTCCTCCCTAGTTTAAGTTATGCCTCAAGATCAACCCTGCCTTCTTTCATAGCTTGATCAATCTCTGGCTCAAGTTTTTCAAAATCCCAAGGTTTGAGTTTTTGAATCTCTGAAATCTTCCACATCTTGTCATTCTGCCCAACATTTACATCTCGACTAGTAGCCTTAGTAACTGCTTTGGCAGCATCACTCGGTTTGGTTGATTTCCTCTTCCTGTCTATCCCAACATCCACTTTATATAAATCAACAGTCCTACTTGCCCAAACAGGATCAGTATTATTTTTCGTAATACCTTCAGAAATGCTTTTGGGCTGTTGTTCAAGCCATTGTAAAAATTCCGGTGAAGTTTTGATTTCATCAAAATCAGGATGGGTATGTAAAAGCTGTTTGTAAGCAGATTGAACTTTTAACTTTTGTTCTTTTTCAGTCAACTCTCCAATTTTTGCTTGTAAACCTTCTACTTTTTCAGAAGCCATTTTGTGAGAGATTGTCTCAACAACTTGATAGACATCTGGATATTTGTCCTTAAACTGTTCTAGATCTTCGTCAGTTTTAGGGGGAGCATATTGAGGTACTTGTTTTTCAGCAACTTTAGCTTGTGCTTCCAAAGTCTCCTTTTCTTGCTTCCATTCGGATAACTTCTGATCGTAGTATGTTTTAAGATCATCATATCTTTTCTTATAATCATGCCCTTCCCGTCTTTCAGTAGGAATTTCTTCCTTGTTAGGAACAGCACTTGCATTATTTGCATCCATAAAACCTTCGACTTCAGGAGTAGCTTCTGTCTTGGCCTTGACATCAGTGTCCTCAGTTACTTCAGTTTCTTCATCGTTATTTGTTAATTCTCTATCTTTTCCTTGGTACATATTTGCACGAGGATCATTTTCAAGAATGCTTGCTTTGTTGTGTTTGTTAGTCGTCTTCTTTGCCATAGTTACCTCCTTTTACAGTGCCTCTTTAATTGAGGGTAGCTGTTTTTGGTTGCAGAATCCAGTGCCAGTGGCATACCGGGTAGCTGGAATTGTTTAGACCTAATTGTCTAAATTCTTTTTAGAAGATGGGAAAATAGTTTCAAGAACATCTTTTTCATACTGGCTATCAGTATCAACTCCTCTCCACCTTCTTATAAATTTTATTAACTTTTTCTTATCATTCATATCTTTAATATTTAATTCTTTTAATATTTTGTCTATAACAGTAATAGTATAGTTTTTATAATCTTCTTTATCTTTTTCAGTTCGTACAAAATCTCCCGGCATACTATACTCATATAGAGCTTGTGCTTCTTCAGCTTCTTCTTGAGATATTTTGCCTTCGTTTAATAATTTTTGCCAATCTTTATTTCCATATTTTAAAAATTTATCAGACTGTTCTATTAATCTTTGCCTAGCTGTAAACTCATTAGGATCTACTATATCTGAGTATCTAGGATCTTCCATCAGTCCTTTTGTTATTTGAACTGGACCGTATGCAGATGATCCTTCTCCCTCTACAACTCTTGTACGTATGAATGGATCTTTTTCTCCTCCTGTTTCTGGTACTGCTAAAGCATCATACACTTTAGTTGCCAATTCTCTGCTTTTATCCCTTTCATGTTGTATCAAAGCTGATTCTGCTGGAAAAACTTCTCCTCCTTCAGCTGCTTGCATAACAGGTTGTGCCGGCTGTCTAGTTGGAGCTGGTTGTTGAGGTTGCTGTTCCTGTTGCTGTATCTTTTCTTCTGTTTCTTTCTTGCCTCGGTTATTTATTTTTTCTAATCTATCATACCCTATTATATTTGCTATTACATCAGGAATAACAACTTCACCGTTTGATACAAGTATTTGTTCAGCATCTACAGGTGTTTTACCAAAGTTTAATTTCATACCTTGTTTTTCTGCATATTCTTTTGCATCTTGTATCATATCATTTATATCTCGTAATCCTGCATGTCGTACAGCTGCAGCATTTATTACAAATCCATCACTTTCGGCTGGTACATCATCAGCTACTCCAGAGTTATCGGCACCGGGTTTATCTACAACACCAACTGGACCAGCTGCTACTCCTCCCATTTGCATTCCTCGTCTTCTACCTATTTCATCTGATATTGCTTTGCTATATGCTTCAGCTTCTTTATCATCTCTAGCAGGAACAACTATATAATCTTTTTTATTTAAAGTTTCATTAAAAGCTTTATCAAAACTAATTCCTCTAGGATTAGAATATCCACGAGGCACTTCTTCTCCAAGTTGTTTTAATTTTCCATCTTTCATTCTTATGCTAGGAAATACTATCCAATTTCCATCATGAAATGTATGTAAACTTCTAATAGTTTCACCATCTTTTGTCGTTGGTGTAGATGGATCTAATGCTCTTATCAACCAATCAGGTTTATCCCCCTCTAAAATACCAGATAAATCAACTTTTCCTCCTTTACTCATCATTTCCGGAGCATTTTGAGACATTTGCCCTTCTACGGGCCTAGAAGGTACCATAGCTTCACTTTGCATGTCTTGGGGTACCCTAGTACCAGAACCTTGCTCAGAAGGCATTCCTTGCTCATTTGTGGAGGCCATTTCTTGAGTGGTTTGCTGTAAAAGTTGATTTACGTCTTCTTCAGAGGGTATTCTTCCAGTTTCACCCTTTATAGTCAAAAGCATAAATTTTTCAGCATAGGGAGCAAGTTCTGCCATCTCATTTATTTCTTCTGGAGTTAAATTTTGTTGAAAACGACCTGCTGTATCTTTAGCTTGAACTACTGGATCACCTCTTGTCATAAACTCAAAGTCAAGATTATCCATAGTTAATCCTGCACCTTCTGCAGCTTTCATATTAGGTTCTTGTCTCATAAATAATATTCCTATTAATATTCCATTACGAATAAAATTCTTGGCTAAATTTATCAACATCTGCTTCAAAATCTTCCTGAGTTGCAAATCCGTCATATAACCCTGTTGTTAAATTTATATTTTGTGATCTAGGTGTTCCAGATACAATCTTTTCTCCATTAGGTCCTGTATATTCAAATACTTCTCTTAACCATTGATTAGCTGTTTCTGATCCGTTACCAATGCTGTCTATTCTTTCCAACACACTTACACCTCTATCACCACTTGGTTTGTGTTTTTGAAAACCTCCTGATCCTGTAGCAGCTTTTATAAATGTTTCTTCGTTTACATCTAATCCATATCTATCAGCAAAACTATATAAATAATCTATTTGTTTTTCTGCTTGTTTTTTTACTTCAGGATGAGGAAATCCATTATATCCCCAAGAATATGGTGCTGTTAAACGTAACGTATCATTTTCTACTGCTTCATCAAATAATGGATTACCAGCATTTAACCATGCAGTTTGATCTGCATCACTAGGCATTCCTATTTTATTTGTTTCTGTTTTATTTTTATCCATGATAGCTTGTGAAGTAAGTCTAAACTCTACACCACCCATAGGATGTTTATAACCACCACCTCTAAACCACTTTCCAATTCCACCCCAACCTGTCAATAGTTTTATAGCCTCATACCCTGCTACAAAAGGAGCTAGTGTGGGATTTATTAATGCTGCTGTTTGTAAAGTTCCTGAAACTTTTCCTTCAGCTGTACCAGATGCAAAAGCTTGTTGTATACCATATATTTGAGCTATTTGGGCTCCAACTTTTAAAGTATCACCCCATGATGGAATAGCTGACCCAGTAGATCCAGTAGTTGCAGTAGTTGTAACCCCTGTGCCCTGCCCTGCTAAAGAAGCTGGTGGAGCTGAACTTAATCCTATACTACCTTGAGTTGCTGTTGTTCCTAACCCAGTTGAAAAACCCATGCCATACGTTGCTAAATTTACACCTGATCCTAAATATTGACCTGCAGCTGAAGGAGAAGCTGTAATAGTGTTCTCTCCTGCATACTGTTGTCGATTAAACATATTATAAATGTCTTTACCTGCATCATATCCAGATTCAAGTTCTCCTAATCCAATAGGCCTATCTCCTGAAGGAGGTAATATTTCTTCCTCATCTATAGTACCTGCTTCCATAGTAGATGTACCTCTTTCGTATGGAGCTATAGCTGGTACATTACTTACACCTATTCCACTTCGTTGTGGCATAGTTGCTGTTATTTGTGACACATCAGAACCAAACGGTCCTAAATTTTGAAGTTGTGCAGTTGTAGGATCAACATATGTTCCTAATCTTTTACGTTCTTTTTCTTTTTCTTCATCTGTAAATAACATAACAGCATCAGAAATATCAGTCTCTAATGCTTGACTACCACCGGGTACGTCTATTTCCTGTTTATCTTCTTCTATTTCTGGTACTTCATATCCTTCAGGTTTAGTAAGTTCAGGATCATACATTTGAGCTGCAAACTGAGACTCAAATGCATCCATGCCTACTCCAATTTTTTTACTACCTAAATCGGATACAGATTGTGAGAAAAACACATCATTAAGATTAGTATTTGTAGCCATTATTTTTTAGCTGTTTCCTTTTTCATATCTTCGTAATTATTCCTCAAATTGAGGAGCATTGCCAGCAAACTGGCTTTCCCCTGCAGCCGGTACACCTCCAACTCCGATTGTGCCGTTACCAGAGCCTGTAAGGTCTGTAGGTTGAGTGCCTTGAGCAGGTTGCTGAGAGGCTCCCATGCCTGCTGGCTGCCCAGTATTGGGGCTAGGGCTTTGAGGGCTTCCTGATTCTGGTTGCTGTTCTGGTTGGACATTTTGCATTATTCCTTTCAACATTTCGGCATAGATCTGTGCTTGGTTCATATCATTAACAAGACTGTCTGGATCTATATCTTGAGATATTGCTAATTCTTTTATAAGGTTTGGTATTTTAATAAACGGAGCAAGCATAGGATTAGCAACAGTTTGTAACAATGCTGTAAGTCGTTGTGAACGAACTTCTTTTTGCATAACTGAAGCTACACCTTTTGGTTTAATTTCAAGATCTCCTTCTATATCAGGATTATCTTCATTAAACTGCATATTCCATTGAAAAAATGCTTCACCCAATGGTTTTAAAAGATGATCATCAAGATTCTTTATAACAGTCTTTATAGATAAGCCAGCTGATCCAAGTAACATAGATAAGCCAGCAGCTGTTCTGCCTGTGCCAGTAACACCTGTCTGCCCATGCATTATACTGGGTATACCAGTTTCTTCGTCAGCAAGTTGCCTTGCTTTGTCGTACATTTGTATGTTTTCACCTGCTGTATTTGGAAATTTTATACCATTTACAGCAGTTCCTGTAACACCAGACTGTCTTCGGAATACTTTGCCGGGAAATATTTCATAGTTCTGGCCCGGTACTAAAGAAGTTTCATCTACGTCAAATACAAGATTTCCAGCTAAAGATAAATTATCTATAGCCATACGTACATGGCCATTCATTAGTAATTGTGCATCTTCCATATTTTCTGGTACACCAATACCCCATATTTGATATGGACTTATTTCATAAGGGAATATTTGGTAGGGTATACGCATTGGAGTAAATGGATTCATAACAGCTCGTAGTATTTGATTACCACAAATCCAAACATTGACTTGTACCTGAGATAAATTATCTTCAGGAGCTTCTATACCTATTTCAGCCATGAAAGAAGAATCAACACATCCCCAATATTCAAGCACTTCAAATCTTTCTGATGCACTTCTATCTAGATGGTTATCATCACGTATAACACTTTCGTAATATTTATCACTATAGTTTCCTCCTCCAGCTAGTACTTCATCTATAGCTTCAGGATTAAACATTGGCATATCCATAAGGTTACGAACTTGAGTTCTTGTCATTTTATGTCTTTGTATAACATAATCACAATCCTCCATGTTTGTAGCCATTGGATCAGGGTATAAATCCCAACAAGATACAGTTTCTACTTTAGGAATATCTTTATAATAAGGCTGATATTCTTTTTCTTCTCCTGATCTAACCCATTTGTGCACTGTTTTAGTATGAGTAAATGGTCCTTTTACTATTCCTGTACCAAGTAACACAGATTCAAATATAGAGTTTCTAAGAGTAGTAACAGCATTTGTTCCTGTTAGCTGATCATGGATAACCTTTTCCATACGTCTTGCTGTCTCTTGGGCAGGAGATATTTGAGGTTCACCCATTTTAGATGGGCCCTCAGCTATCGGTGCACCTTCAAACTCAGGTGCTAACCCCCCTAAATAGTCTAAATTACCTGTAGCTTCAGTAGCTCCCGGTGGTAATTCTCTACCATCTCCCTCAAAACCATATGGATCTTGTGGCATTGCCTGATCTAAAGGTGTTTGCATATGTGCATATTCTGCTATACCTTCTGGTACAGGAGTAGATTCTACTGTAAGTGGAAACTTTTTGTTTGCAAACAGTATATCTACAATTTGACCATATGCAGCCAATACTTTAGTTTTGGTTATTTTTATAAATACTTTAGATTTTTCTGTAGATGTATATTGTGTAGTACTATCGTAGATACCTCTAAAATTTTTATAAGCTTTTAACCATCGTTCTTCATGTACTTCTCTTCCATTTTCTGCTTCCTTTTGTCTACCTTTTATTAAAGATATGAGACCGGGTGCATCATTTGGATTAAGTTCATTTGAAACGTCTACAGGATCACTCATTTTTTATACCTTGTTTATTATTATTTTAACCTGAGCTTTTTGAAGAACCCATAATCATACCTAGTTGTGCTGTATGTTCACTGCCTTTACCAGAAGATGATGTTTCAGACTGTGTAAAAGCACCACTATTTTCACCCATTACGTGTGAATCTAGTCCTTCACGGTGTAATGAACTTTCATTAGCTTCATTCATTTCACCTTGCTTTTTCATTTGGCCCATAATATAGCCAGATTTGTAAGCTCCTTCTACTCCTTTTGGCATAATTGCCTCCTTTTTGGTTGGTTGTTGTTAAAATTAAGCACCAAAACCGGCATCCATCATTTGCCGATTTATTCGTTGCTCCTCTGTTTCTTCTACTTGTTCATCACCTATTAGTGATTCATTTTGTAACATAGACTGTTCTACGTCACCCATTTGTTCTTGCATTTGTCTAGCTTCTGTTCTTGCTCTAGCTTCTTGCATTACATCTTGTGGAATCATTGATTGTGATTCTAATGTCATTTCAGCTCTTCCCATAGCTCCTTTGCTTGGAGTAAACATTTGTCCTGCTAGTTTTACAGCTCCTATTCCTAATTTTTTAGTAGGTATTAAATTTAAAATACCTGCTGCTCCTGTTAAAAACTTTTGTCCGGGAGGCATACCCTTCATAGCTTCTACTTGTGCATCCATACGAGCTGTTTCTGCATCAACAGCTTCATCTATATATTCTGAAACATCACCGACTGCCTCTCTAGCCTGTTTTCCAAATTTTGAAAACAACTCTTTTATAGATTCTAGAGATTCTTTTTTATAAGGTGTCTTTTTTTCAGGAATTACATCGTCTGTTCGTACATTATCCACTACTTCGTTTACATTGTCAACATAATTTTCTATTTTATCTGGTGCAACATTAGTATCTACTGCACTAACTGTTTCAGCCACTTGTATATCTAAAATTTTGTTTTTTGTAGATAGTTTTGTTTTAATTTCTTGTAATTGTTTAGAGTCAATAGAAGGCTCATTTGCCAAAGTTGTACCTGTCATATCTATACCATGAGCTTTTCCCATTTCTATTACGTTATTTCCTTGAGCTTCAGAAACTACTATTTTTATATAATTGTCTAAATCTCCAGCTTGAGAAACTCCTGACACTCCTGTTGCTGCTTTTATCTCAGCTACATCAGAAGCAGCCAAACCTTTTCCACCGGCATAATGTGTTAAAATAGTATCATGAGAAATATGCCCTAAAAGTTGTTTTCCTCTATCTATACCGTATAAACTTATTATAGTTTTAGCAAATTGATTTCGTAACATACCAGCTTTGAAAGAAGCAGGTTTTCCAAATGGATCTTTCCATACTACTCCATTTTTTTTAAATTCTGGTTGAAGTATATTTTCCATCATTTGATTCATTCTTCTTGCTTGATGTAAAAAAGCTCCTCCAGCCCAATTTTTTCCTTGTGCTAAACTTATTTGTTTTGCCATAATTTTTTGATGATATTCTCCTAAATCATAAGAAACAGGAATATACTCTGTTCCTCTAGATTTTTTAATAGCATCATATATTTTTCCTTCAGAGGCATCATAATTATGTCCGGTTAAATTCATTAAAGCTTCTTGCCTTACTCCTGTACTAGATTTCATTGTAATCCAAGTTTTTAAACTAGAAGCTTTATCTTTAAGAGTTTGAGCTTGTTTTGCAGTTAAAGTATCACTATTGGTTATACTTTTTCTTAAATTTTTATAAATATCAGATTCTTTACCTTTAATTAATGTGCCTCTTCCTGTATTAGATATATATTCTAATTCAGCAATTGTATCATTTATAGTTTTAGTATAATTACTGAAACCTTTATCAGCAACTGTTACTAATTTATGAGGTTTAGGTGTACCTACTTTATCTAATCCAGTAAGTGTTTTAACTTCTTTATTATAATAAATATTACCTTTAGGATTTTCTAATTTCTCATTAGCAACATTAATAAAACGTCTTAAAGTACCATGCCCACCTGTACTCATTCCTTTTGAATCAAGCAAATCAACAGCTTTTCTGTTATTTATCTGACTTACAGGACCATCTGGATCATATCCTGCTGCAACAATATCATTAAAAGCTTTAGTGTACGTAGCTCTTTTATCAGGAGATGTAACTGTCTCCAACGATATTTCTAATGCTTGTTTTAAACTTATTTCATCCATTTATCAATATCCAAATACTTGATCTTGTGGTTCATATTTTTGTGTGTACCGAGTCATTCTATGAGGACTGTGTACATTTACTAAAGTTCTACTCATCACCATATACCTCAACGCATCATACGCATGGTCATCAGCTTTTGTATCAACGTCTTCAGGGTTTGTTTTAGACAAGGGCAATGTAGGTAAAGTTCTAATAAGATTATTACAATGGGAAAAAATACGAACACGAGGATTTCCGTAGTCATCACAAGCTAGCCTTCGATGTACTTCTATCTTTCCTGCCATACGATTTCGATCTGCCGGTATCCATCTTACTCCTCTTCGTATCATTGTCTCTGCTATACTAGGTCCTAGCCCTGTTTTATTCCAACATGATGAGTCTAATACTGCATGTTGCATTTGTGGATCTTCACGTTCCATCTCAGCAATAGTGTCTCCTAATCTTTCTCCCGTAAACCCTTTAACATAAAGCTCTCTGTATATCCAGATATTGTTATCCCAATCAATTGCACCCCAAAGTATACAGGAAGGACTGCTGTATCCATAATCTCCAGATCTTATTCTAGCCCAACCTTCTGGTATATTAAATGGCTCAGAAACATGCATACTTTTACTAAACTCTGTAAAGGCTGCACCTTCGGCTACATCCCAATCTCCTTCTAATAATCTTTTTCTTTCTACTTCTGGTAACGACATCAACATAGCTTCATATTGACCGTCATCAAATAGGTAAGGATTATCTGTTAATCTTGCTGGTACAAACTTACGTAAAAACAAAGGTTCTTCTGATTTTGTATGCCTAGTTGGATAACGTAATATTTCCCCACTGTCAAAATCCCTAGCCCAAAAAGGTTCACCGGGTGGTGCATGATCTAAATACATCTTCTTTACCCACCAACCTCCAACACCACCGGGGTTAGCTGTACAACGCATGTACATATTAAGGTTTGGATCGGTTGTTCTTAAACGAGATCGTAAATAATTCCAAACGTAAGGTGTAGGATACTGTGTTATTTCATCTATACCTATCCAATTAAAAGCTTGTCCTTGGTATCGTGTTACATCTCTATCATCATCTACATACGAAAACCATATTTTTGCTCCAGATGGAAACTCCCATGTTGATTTAGCTTGTTTAAATACAGCACCGGGAAAAGCTTTAATATATACTTGTCTACTTTTATCTATTAACTCTGTTAATTCAGCAAGTGTTCTTCTTAGTAGTAAGCCTCTGTGATTAGGATTAGAAGCATCTCGTAACACATCTGCTAAAAGAGCATAAGATTTACCACCACCAGCTGCACCACCATAAAGTATATCTCTTTCTGGAGATTCTAAAAAAGTAGTTTGAGGCCCTTCGTTTGGTCTAAACACAACATCATGGTCTTTTAAATGATCTCGTAACTTTTTTGGTATGTGTTTTAAATCATCTGTTGTTACAACAGTTTGACTTCTACCTTTTAACGCATCATCTACTTTTTTTGTTGCCTCTTGAGCTCGTTTAGCTGTTGCCCTAGCTTTTTTTGCTTGCTTCGTAAGCTTCTCTGCTCTTTTTCTTTTTTCCGAAAGTTGTTTTTGTGTAGCTAACTTTGCTCTCATTCGGGAAGACCAATTATATTCGGATTTTGACTCTCCGTCTTTCTTAACTGGTCTGCCTCGTTTTTTCTTTTCTTCTTCTATAGGTATAATCCTTTATTCATACGTTTTGTTAATCCGGGGTTAGATATTTTTCTACCTGAAGCTGTACTCAACCATCTTGCAGCTTTTGCTGGACCAACAGTTTGTACATATTCAAAAGCTTTGTCTAGCAGTTCTAATTCTTTCTCTACAGGTTCATAACTTTTTGAATCTTCCGATAACTTGTATCCAAAAGGTATAGTACTAGAACTTCTATTTACTCTTTGCATGAACAGTTTTCACATTGACTTTCTTCTGTACAAGTACAGTTTTCACAAGTACAATCTTCACATTGCCAAGGTTGTTTTTCTTCTTCTATCATTTTTGAACTAAACTCCCTCCAAAGTATAATCCTACTATTGCAGACATTAAATGTGTATCTAACGGTGTAATAACAACACCTGTAAATATCTTATCCATAACCACTTCTTTTTTATCTATAAGAAACCAAAATCCGGGTTCAAACTCTGTCCATGTAAGAACTACGTTGGTATCAAAAAATACAGGAACAAGTTTTGGATAAGCAATAATCATGAACACAGCAGTTAAAGCAATAATTCTTCGTGTCCATTGAAATCCTTTATTCTCATACTTTCTTGCCTTGTCAATTTCATCCATTTGAAATTTACCTCTAGCAAGAAGCATTTTTTGTTGATTAGCTTTTTCTTTAGCTTTCTGTCCCCAGATAGTCATAACACCACCTAGTAAACTTGAGCCAAGCATCGTAAGCATTTCTACAGGTAAGCCAGCAAGCATAATTTTACTCCTTTATTTATCTTTTAACTTTTCGTACACCACCACCTTTGGCATACTTTTTAACATATCCACCTTTATTAAATTTAGCAGTAATCTTAAAGTATATACTGCCACCTTTTCCTTCTGGCTTTATAGCATTAACCTTTAAGTCAACTCCGGGTGCTATATTATATTTGTTTCTAAATATAGCCATAGCATTACCCTTATTACCTGCTGCAATAGTTTTTGTAAGAGTAAGCCCTTTAACTGCAGCATCTTTTACTTTAAGTTTATTTGGACTTTCCCAATGTAATTTACCTGCTTCTGTATCTGCTATTGTTACATCACCCATATTATTGTCCAGCTAACGGATTTGATAAAGCTCTTTGTAGCTTTGTATCAAATCTGTCTTCTAAATTTTTCATTTCATCTGTTAAAAAGTCTTGTCTTCTTTGTGCACTTTCTTCTATAGATGTACGTTTTGCATCAAATCTGTCTGAAGCATGCTGTATAAGATTATTAAGATTCTTTCCAGCATCTCCTATCATATACTGAGTGCTTGTTTCTAAATCTGATATTTTATTGTGTACACTTCTATTTAATTCTCTATTGTCATCTATAATCTGATCCATGCTATCTTGCATTTTATACATATCATTTTTCAAATCGGTTTTAATAGTTCTTGCATCATCTTGTGCAACATCTACTAATTCTTTTACAGCATTTAACTCTGTATCTACAGTTGTTTCAATACTGTTTAGTTTTTCTTCTAGTACATTTAATTCTAAATTAAAACCAGAAAGATCAGGAGCAACGTATGCATCTATCTTTTTCTCCATAGCTACCCATCGTGCATATCCCTCAAAGCCAGCCCATACAGCACCAGCTAGAGTTCCTAACAATGGGAAAATTAATAATAATTTACCACCTTTAACTTTAATGCCTTGATATTCTACTTCACTCATATTGTTGTTGTATCATTTCTTCCATTTGTAAGCTTGATCTAACAGAAATGTAATTACCTAATGGATCTGGCAATACATTGTTTTGGTATATATCTTTTGTTTCGTACCAAGAGGGCTGTACCACAGGTTGTTGATTACTGTAAGTAGATATATCTGGGCCTAAAGCATTTACAAGAGCTAATGTTGTCATTTGTGCTACAGAATCGTATGCACTGTCCATAGCTATTCTTATTCTTTTTGCTCTTTCGTTTTTAGCTACCTGTTCTTTTGTAGGTTTGTTCTCAGCTACTTCTTCTTTTGGCTCTTCAGTCTTTTCTACTTTTTCTACAGGAGCTTCTTCTTCTGTTTCTTTTTCAGCTACTTCTTCTTTTGGTTCTTCTTTTGGTGCTTCCTCTTGTGCAACCTCTTCTTTTACTTCTTCCTTTACTTCTACTGGCTCTGGCTGTTCTGCTGCTACTTCTACAGGTTCTGCTTCAGATTCTGCAGGTTGCTCTACTTCTGTAACTTCTACCGGTTGCTCTACTTCTACCTCTACAACTTCTGGTTCTGGCATTGTTTCTGGCATCGGTTCATTTGCACTCATATCTTGTACAGCTACTTCTACCTCTTGCATAACTTCTTCAAATGTTACAGCTTCTATTTCAATGTCTGGTACCATAACTTCCATTGTTTCTATTTCTTGTGGCATATCTGAAAACATATCACCCATACCTATGTCTGGAGCAAGATCTGGCATTTCTATATCTATAGACATAGCCATGTCAAAACTTTCTATTGGCATATCCATGTTTGCTTCGGGTTCTACCTGTGCTGTATCAAATGTTTCTATTATATCATAAGTTATTATGTCTTCAAACTGCATAGGCTGTACTATTTCTAGCCATGTTTCTACAGTTGTTGTTACGACATTATAATTAACTGTATATTGTACATTATCCATATAATAGTCATTATAACCACCTACACTTATAAATACCTTGTCTAAATCTCCTGCAAAATCATACTCACCAGAATAATGCTGTGCTGTACCATCGTTATCTAAACTTATTAGCCCTGTTTCCCACTGAAGAATATTATCATTATATCCTTTTGTTTCAAAATACGTTCCGTATGTATTGTTTGCAGCATTAGCTAAATCTAATTCCCATTCTAAAGCACCTCCATCAGAGATGTGAAACTGTGATATATCAACATACTGTTGAAATGTTGTTAAACTGGAAGATCTAGCTTTACCACACTTTCCAGTACCTTCACCAAATATGGCTGTACAATTAACCATACCGTAAATTGGACCAACCCCACCCCAGTCAGTGTCCATATCTCCCTCGTACTTGCTGGTTACGATGCCTGTATCTCCATCGAGAATATCACCTGTTGTATTATGTTCAACAGTTGTTGTTGTTTCTGTTACTTCTCTAATATCTCCCTGTACTTCTATTTCTTGAGTTACAGTTGAGCCCTCATCGAGCATTTGAGCATTAGATAAAGAGTAACATGAGAAGAACAGAGAAGATGCCAATAGCACCTTCATCAGTAACAATTTCTTCTGTTTTAACATTCTCTCTTTTCCATTCTTCGTAATCTGGTCGTTTTTCAGGATTTTTAGCCCATTGTTCTGCAGCTTCAATCCCTATTTTTCCTTTGTAAGGGCAAGGGGTGCCTGCCATATCCATAGCTTGAAATATTCTTGCATCTTGACAGAGCATAGCTATGGCTCCTACTTTCATTCCCATACGGTATAAAGCTCTTGATAACTTTAACCTTTCACAATTCATATCTCTTACAGCTGTTCCACCAGCTAAGCCAAATATTTGTGTTTGTAAAGCTCCTGTAGCAGCAAAACTACAAACATCTTGGTTGTTTACAACTACTGATGGAGCCGAGGCTGTATTTGGGGTTCTATCAACAGTAGTTGTTCCTGAAACGGTAGAGGAAGTTGATGTTACTGTATCTGCAGCATATGTTTCTAAAGCACAAGCTGAGAATAATAGTACTAGGCATAATACTAAACAGCTTAATACAAAAACATTTCCTCTCCGTTTATTTTTCAATAGCTGACCTTTCGTACCCCACCACCTTGTGCATATTTTTTAACAGAACCCCCACGGGCTTTCATAGGACCGGGATTTCGTGGTCCTTTTTTAACACCATATTTATTTACTAACCTATTTTGTTCGGCTGTACTTATAGAAAAGAATTTTAAATCTGGCATTAACTTTTTTATTACTTTCATAGTGGCAGCTAAATCTATATTAGGAGGTAAGTTTAAGTCATCTGTCATCTATATCTCTGCACATGCATAGCAGTTTATTTCAAGTCCTACAGATATTTCTTTAATAGTTGGTGATTTCCACATGTTGTTACTCCTCGTTGATTGTTACAGTTGGCATAGCCTTTTTTGCTGGCATGAGAACTACACCATGTAGCATCTTGCCTTCGACTTCTACCTTTTCTTGCTTCCCTAATCCTACTCTATCTAATAGAGTTTGGGCAGCCTTTAATCTTAGCTCTGCACGTGGATGTTCACCCACATCATTCATTCCTTCTACCACTCTGTTTATTGCTGTTACCGAGTGTGCAGCCATTTCTGTTTTGGCTGCTTCTATTATCTCATCCGATAATGTTTTTAACACCATGCTTCGTGAAGTCTTACTATATCCTGCTTTATCGAGAGCTACATTGATGTTTCCACCAGTTTCAAACAAATGAGAAAGAAATGATTTCTGCTTGTCTGTTAATTCTTTTTTCTTTTCAGCAAGTATTCCGTTGTGCTGCACTATATCTTATCTCCTTGCTGTTGCTGCCAACGAAGATCATTCTGATGAGGTACAAGTAACTCTGGATCGACATTTGGTGTTATTTTCCATTCGTTGCTGTCCTCTGGAGTTCTTCTTGTTGTATCACAACCTGCATATTCTATCTTAATGTCCTCCGGACTGTCTTTTTCAAAGTCTATAACTTTATCATAATATGGGCCTACCTGTGTTTTAAATGTGTATACTAGCATGTTTTGACAATTGTCAGCTGATATGTTCTTAGCATACGGTGCACTTTCAAATTGTGTACAGACACCGTGGAAACACATAACTATTGTTGCTACATAGTAGACTAGAGGCACTCTTCTCTCCATATTATAAAATCGGGCATGTTTCAACAATTCCTTTGCTGTATCTCTGTCAATATGTTGTGAAATTTTGAATAGAACTATGCCCTATATACACTATTATACACCGTATGACAAACTTGTCAAGTAAAAACTGTAAAAATACTGGTTTAATTGTATAAAAAGTAAAAAAAATAAAAAAACACTTGACAACTTGCTAATTTGGGTGTATAATAAAGATAACTCTTTTGATTCAGGGGTAATATAGCTAGGGGTAACCTAGGTACAGCAACGGTATTACTTAGGTACAGCAACAGATCTAGTTTAATGGCCAAATTTTAGTAAAAATATGTCGTCATTGCATATACTTATATAGAGGGGGTGGGGTGACCCTAGCATACCCCTCTGTGTAATCTTTATTTATCAACAGTCCTACATTACCAATGATGTCAATACCATATGCATCCAGATATAAACAAGTTTAACAGCAGTAACATACCATAAACCCCCCCATGTTATAACACATCTTTATTTTAGGGGTAGACAAAATCTAGTTTAACAGTTTTAAAAGGGGTACACACTGAGAACCTAAGCACATCTAACCACCGATAAAAACTTCTGATAATACAAATACTTACGAATTAAGTACCTATTAAACCACCCAAGAAAAAACCCTTGTAAAACATTAGTTAAACAAGGGTAATTTCAAGGGGATATTTACCTATTTACAGCAACAGATTAATCAAATTTTCTTAATCCATGACAATCAGCATAAGCATTTACTAGTCCCTTAGTTTTAGGAAAGCTTTCCGTAAATAGTTTATAATTGCTCTTATCCAGATAAGCAATAGCCGAATGTAATTGATTAACAGCAACAGATAAATCTTTTGCCCTTGTGTCAGCCATGCCTAATGAAATCAAATATTGCTCATAAGTATTATGTTCATGTTTCCATTTTTTCATATTAATTATCTCCTAAATGTTTTAATGTTCTGGCTGTCTGCATACATACAATACCACAGATAAAAACCAAGCCATAAACAAAGTAAAAAAATGTTTCAATTTGTACTCCAAACAATAAAAACATGCTTACAGCACCAATAGAAACAAACAACGATAACAAGCCAATAAACACAAGCCAGAATAATAAAAATATTCTCATATCTTAAACACCCCCAAACACTTCAATAAAACTACGTTTTTTATGAATTTGTTGTATTTGCTCATTTATAAAATCTACAAACAAACTATAAGCTGTTCCAAATTGGTTTAAATCACAATATTTAATATAACCTTGCTTATATTTGAAATCTATTTCTTTTCTATTCATATTAAGAAATAAATATAAATATCTTGATGTGGTTACACTGTAATTATGAAACTTTTCATCTAATAATATATAATTGCTGTCATTCTTAGTTACAGCAATGGTAGAATTATAAGATTGAAATATTTCCCAATCTTGAAAACCTATTATAAACTGATTTACAATAGGTTTACCCTTATCATTTTTAAAACTACTTACTTTCATTTTTCTGCTCTCCTTCCTCAACTTCATTGAGAATATTTTTCAAAGCAATAAAGCTTTTATTACTTCCTGCAATAATTCCCATTGTAACAAGTCCCAACTCTGTACCTCTGAAATTCTTTTCAATGTCAGTGGCTACAAAGCCATTAATTTGTTGGTTCTTAACAGCTGTCATTAACTTATAAATTTTATAAGCTGTAAATCCGTCTAGATTTGCAAAGAATTTTTTATACTCTGCATATTTATCGTCAGTCTTTTTTTTATCATTCGTCATTAGTATAACCTTTCATTTTTGTTTAAAGATAACCTATTCTATATACAGCATAAAAAAAAGCAAGTATTAAATTAATAACACTTGCTTTAATCCAAAAAATTATACTTTTTTACTATATGGAAATTTTCTCCTTTCTGTTAAAGTTAGCTACATTTAAAATATAGCAAATATAAACATTATTATCAATAGAACTATGACAATGACTGACAACTGATATAATAAAGCAATAAACCCCATGACAACAACACCTCATGCAACTGCTAATTGTTCTAAGTTTTTCCAACTATCAGAGTCCAGCATGTTACGAACTGCAATCTCTCTTTCCTTCTGGACATTAGCTTTCTGACTTCCTTTTCTGCCTGTCGACAATTCTACAACTTCACCTTTTTTATTGATAGTTTCCCATGTCTCATCAGTGTGTGTACTCCAATGAGTAACAGCATTGTATAAAGCCCAGAGTGTTTTTCCTAAACTGCCCTGTTCCTGTTCATATCTGTACAACAAATAATCAGATAGTCTGGTATTGATATTAGCACTAGTCTTGTCTAAATCTTTTAAAGTTTCAACTGTTCTAGATTTCTTATAGGCAACAGTATCAGCTAACAACTTAGCAACTTGTTCACCTGTGACTTTTGCATTGCTCCAGAGTTTAAACTTATCCCCTTGAGTTTCAAATATATCTAACGTGCCATTAATCTTAGACAAGGCACTTGAAATGGATAAACCACCTGTGTGTTTCCTTCTCTCATGATAAAACTTCTGGCCACCAAACACTAAGGTATTAAGACATAGACTACGGTATGCACCTGTAAAAGTTTGAAAAGCCCACGATCCATCTAAACTGTTAAATATATCTGTTCTTAGCTGTACAATATCACCGTCTTTAACTTTATAATCATGGCTATTAAAATGAATAGTCCTTCTGGCTTTTGCACCGTTATCCCATGTGGCATCAATAATATCCACATTATCCGTATCAATGTTTTTATTATCTAATAGTTTTTCTACATGCTTACTATACAGACTATAATGTGGCACTGTTTTATATTTATTGGAATGGTTGCCTATAAAGTCTCCTGTATCAGAACGAATGATTGCCTTCTTTCCTTCTGCTATTCTTTCAGTTCCCACATCATTGCCATTAATATCTTTACTTTCAAAATAATAATGCAATGGCACTTCCTCAACTCCAAAATCAAATAAAGATAAATCCTTTAAATTTTTATGCACTTTAGTTTCTGGTAGCTCATGAGTAGATGTACCCATAATATCGTTTGTATCTAACATAATTTTTCCCTTCATGTTATTGGTTAAAAAAAATTGTTTACATTATATATTTGCTCAGTAACCACAAATCTCACAAATAACCCTCATTTAAGGTGGTTGGATTAAATATAATGTAAACAAGTATATTCTATACAGAAATAAACATTATGCAAACTATTTATTAACTATTTTTTTATTCTGTACAGAACTCTTTTTTTCTTTTCCAATATCTCCAACGATATGATGTCGTAAAACTGTTCCGTAAGGTAATTCCTGTACAAAGTTATTTAATGTATTTATATCTTGTTGTGATTGACTGACAATTTTTTGCTGTAACTGACTGACATTTTTTCTGGTATGTTCCCACTGTAATCTCACTCTACCAAAAGTACCATAACAGCCACCTTGCTCCTCATTGCCTACTAAATCTTTTTTACTGCCATGAGCATGAAACACTATGACAAAATTCCTATCCTTCCTTGCACAAAGATCACAGTTTATACAGCCAACTTTTTTATTATACTCTGACGGACAACGAACAAATTTTATTTCTTTATGGACAAAATGTTTTCTGACATTTTTATCTGACAAAGTTACTGTCGTGGGATAACCTTTATTGTGTACAGCAACAGCATCATTGACATTATCTGTAGAACGATTAACTGTCGTATGCTGTTTACTATCTCTTATTCTGTACAGATAATTAAAGTGAAAGTTTCTATTTTGTTTAAGTGATATATCCTCAAATTTAAAATGAGTATAAGTCCATGATCTACCACCTCGTGGCTTGGCATCTAATACAGCACCTAGATAATTCCAATCTATTCTATTTGTAGACATAGTGCTGTTTGGATTTAATGCACAGTGTTTCGGACAAGTACCAAAAACATCATTATTTCCTGCACGATAAGTTACAGCACAATCGGTGGTTTTGATAGCCTGACTCTTTTCAACTACTTTAAGCATCAGTTTCCTCCTTTAAATAAGGTTCTCTTAATTCTTCTACTAATTCAAGTGCATTGGATAATTCACCTGTATTTCCGTCTATTGCCTCTGATAT
>VTLG01013968.1_pt1 | contig 54667 bp, 74 predicted proteins | sample 4694571 | NCBI WGS metagenome assembly VTLG01 (sample SAMN12604809, study PRJNA352737) | marine metagenome | biome: ENVO:00000447; feature: ENVO:00000209|ENVO:00000569|ENVO:01000036; material: ENVO:00002151; isolation source: viral sequences binned using virsorter ... | reverse complement strand
GGGGGTACAGCGTTATTATGAAACAGGGTACAGGGGATACTGTAACTGTTACGAATGGTAAACACGCTATAATTTATGCAGATGGAGCAGGTTCTGGTGCAGCCGTAACAGAAATTGCTACAACGACTACAGCTTTTTCTGATGATGTAACAATGAAAACATCGGATGGAGCGTTATTAACTTTACAGACCTCTGATACAACCGTTACTTCAGGAGATGTGCTAGGTGGGTTACAATTTCAAGCTCCTAATGAAGGTAGTGGTACAGATTCTATATTGGTAGGAGCCTCAATACTAGGCGTATCAGAAGATACTTTTACAGCTTCGGTTAATAAAACAAAGCTTAGTTTTAGAACAGGTGCTTCGGAAGCAGCCGCAGAAAAAATGGCGTTGGATAATGGCGGTGATTTAAAAATAGTTACAGACGGTGCTTCTATTTTCTTTGGTGCTGATAGTGAAATAGAATTACGCCACGTTGCTGATGATGGTTTAATACTAAAACATGTTGGTACTGGAGATGGAAAAGAACCTTCATTGACGTTTCAAGCTGGCGATAATGACATAGCTGTAAATGACTTGCTTGGTGCAATATACTTTCAAGCCCCTGATGAAGGTGCAGGAACGGATGCTGTATTAGTGTCGGCAGGTATTGAAGCTGTTTCAGAAGGTGATTTTAGTTCGTCAAACAACGCTACAAAGTTAAGTTTTAAAACAGGTGCATCTGAAACAGCGACAGAAAAAATGGCTTTATCATCTGCTGGGGTCTTGTCAGCGATGGATTTAGACATTTCAGGTGACGTTGATGTTGATGGCACATTGGAAACGGATGCCTTGACAATTGCTGGAGTTGCTTTGACAGCAGCATCTCTTCCAGCAGGTGTAATTGCTCCTTATGCTGGTACTTCTGCTCCTACAGGTTATTTATTATGTTATGGACAAGCCGTAAGCCGATCCACTTACTCTTCTTTGTTTAGTGCAATAAGCACAACGTATGGTTCTGGGGATGGATCAAGCACATTTAATGTTCCTGATTTAAGAGGTCGTGTTGTTGCAGGTCAAGATGACATGGGTGGTTCTTCAGCCAACAGACTTACAGATCAAACGGGTGGGTTGAATGGAGATACATTAGGAGACACAGGTGGTTCTGAAACACACACCTTAACAAACTCACAACTTCCAGAACACACACACTTACCATTAAGAACAGGAGAAGCAAACAATGCAAGTGGAACAAGTGTAGAGGGTTTAAGTAGATCAGGCACAGGTTCTGCCGCTACTACTGCTTCTGATTATAGTGGTACTGCTGGTGAAATGGTCAATCCAGATAGAACGGCTGTTACAGGTGGAGGAGCACACAACAACGTACAACCTACAATAATCTTAAACTATATTATTAAAACATAATGCCTTTAACAAAATTACAATTTAAACCAGGTATAAACAGAGAAGTTACTTCCTATACTAACGAAGGTGGCTGGAATGATTGTGATAAAGTACGGTTTCGTTTTGGGTTTCCAGAAAAAATAGGTGGTTGGCAAAAATATTCGCCTAATACTTATCAAGGAACAGCAAGAAGCCTTCATAGCTGGACAGCTTTGGATAGTTCCGATTACTTGGGTGTTGGGACGCATTTAAAGTATTATATAGAAGAGGGTGAAAGTTTTAGTGATATAACACCTGTTCGTTCCTCAACAACTAACTCAACAACATTTTCTGCTACCAATGGTTCTACTACAATAACCGTTACAGAAACAAACCACGGAGCCAATGAAGGAGATTTTGTTACTTTCAGCAATGCTGTAAGTCTAGGAGGAGTGATAACAGCAACTATACTGAATATTGAATATCAGATTGTAACAGTTACAAACGCTAATACTTACACGGTTACTTCCAGTGTTGCCGCTAATGCTTCTGATTCTGGTAACGGTGGCAGTGCAACAGATGCCGAATATCAATTAAATGTAGGTATTGATTCAGCCGTTGGTGGAACAGGTTGGGGAGCCTGTCAATGGGGTGGTACAACAAGCGGTGCATTGACAACGCAGTTAGCCGAAGCCCTTGATGACAGTGAAACCGCTATTGATGTTGACAGTGCCACGGGCATTACAGCCGCTGATTTAATTTTAGTGGATGAAGAATTGATTACTGTTGGCACAATTAGCAGTAATACTTTAGGCACAGGAGGAGGTCCTTCAACAAGAGGTGCTAGTGGAACTACAGCCGCTGCCCATGATGATAACTCTATTGTTCGTCTTGCAACAGGCAACGCCACTTCTTCTGATGATTTTATAGGTTGGGGTAATGCAGGAACCATTGCAACAGAACGAAACATACGTCTTTGGTCAGAAGACAACTTTGGTGAAGACCTTTTAATTAATCCAAGAGACAGTGCTGTTTATTATTGGGATAAAACCAATGGTCTGACTACCCGTGCTGTAGTGTTAAGCAGTGTGGCAGGGGCAGCAAATACTCCAACGGTTGCTAAACAGGTTTTGGTCAGTGATATAGATCGTCATGTTATTTGTTTTGGGACAAATACTTACGGCACGACAACTCAAGACCCTTTAATGATACGATGGTCTGATCAGGAATCAGTTGCAAATTGGACAATAAGCTCAAATACAACAGCCGGAAGTTTAAGATTAGGATCAGGTTCTACGTTTATACAAGCTGTTGAAACAAAACGTGAAATATTAATTTGGACCGATACCTCCCTTCACACTATGCGTTACATCGGAGAGCCCTTTATATTCGGCATACAGCAACTGGCTTCAAATATAACTATTATGGGCCCTAATGCTGCAATTGCTACAGAAGATTTTGTTTTCTGGATGGGAGCAGATAACTTTTATGTGTATGCAGGTGGAACACAACAATTACCCTGCACAGTAAAAGATAAGGTTTTTTTAGATTTTAATCTTTCCCAGAGTGATAAAGTAGTTGCTGGCGTTAATTCAGAGTTTGGAGAAGTTATCTGGCTATATCCTTCTGACAGTAATTCTTTAGCTAACGAAGGCACAGGGGACATTGATCGTTATGTTATATACAATTACAATGAAAAACTCTGGTATTATGGTTCGATTGTAAGAACAGCATGGATTGATCGTGGGGTAAGAGACTATCCTATAGCCGCAGGCTCCAGTTATCTTTATAACCATGAATACGGGCATAATGATGATACTTCTGCTATGACTTCGTACATTGAGTCTTCGTCTATGGATATTGGAGATGGGGATAGGTTTAGTCTAGTACAAAGAGTTGTGCCTGACTTAACTTTTGATGGGTCTACCACAGCTAGTAGTCCTGCTGCCGTTTTTACGCTTAAAGCAAGAAACTTTCCGGGCGAAGATTTTAGTGACACGGATAGCGGAACAACTACAAGAACAGCTTCTTCTCCTGTGGAAACATATACGAAGCAATTACATTTAAGAGCCAGAGGGCGTTCTTTTGCGTTAAGGGTTGCGTCTTCAGCGTCTGATATGAGGTGGAGATTAGGTTCACCGCGAGTAGATATTAGACCAGACGGGAGGCAGTAATGGCAGAATCTGGACAAACTCCGCCACGTTTACCGGACCCTCCTGAAAATGTAAATAGACAATATGTCCAAGATTTGGTAAGAGCTATAGAGTTTTTTATTGCTCAAGACAATAAAACAAAAGTGGCTGATGAATCTCAAGCAATATCCTGGTTTATAAATTAATGACGATAAAGTATAAAAATGCAAAAGTAGATTTAACCACCACAGGGGCAACGGCAGTTCTTACGGCTTCTTCCGATACTACTTGTATAATAAAATCTATTATAGTTTCCGAAGATAGTGGAAATGCCGATACAATTACTTTAACCATTACAGATTCAGCAGACGCGGTGTTTAGTTTATTTAATGTAAAAGCTGTTTCTGCTAACACCAGTATAGAATTATTATCAGCTCCTTTAATATTAGCTGAGTCCGAAATATTAAAAGCAACGGCTGCAACAGCAAATCGACTACATGTTGTTGCCAGTTACATGGAAATAAGTTAAGGTAGTATTATGCAACAGAACGGTATTACAACTTTTATAGACAGCCGGCAAGATTACGAACTTGCTCCTGTTGGAATTGCATCTTTTCAGGAACAGGCAGAAAAGCTTGCAGACATGGGCCGCCACGGAGATACATACATTGTTCACGCTGCTGAAGGTGAAACGGTTCTTCCTATGGAAGTGCTTGACGCTAACCCACAGTTAAAACAGATGTTGTTTACACAAATGCGCGATATGGGCATCGAACCGGAACGCTATATTGTAGGAAACCAACTTAATTCAATAAACCCTGCTACAGGACAGCCTGAATTTTTCTTAAAGAAAATATTTAAAGGATTGAAGAATGTAGGCAAAGCCCTTAAAAAGAATGCGGCTACTTTGTTACCTTTAGCTTTGGGCTATTTTGTTCCGGGAATGGGTAAGATAGCTGCTGGAGGATTGGGCGCGGGCATCGGCACTTTAATACAAGGCGATGAGGAAAATGCCTTGAGGAACGCTTTATTAGGAGCGGGAGCGGGGGCCACGTTATCTGGGCTACGAAGTGCAGCCACACCGGGGGGCACTTTTATGGGTGGAGTAACGGGGGACCTTTTTCAAGGTCTTGAAGGTACTAGAGACTTTTTTTCAAATCCTTATGAAACAACAAAAGATTTTTTCGGTATGGGAGGACAAGGTGCTGAAGCAGGATCGGGAGCAGCCGAGGCTTCTTTAAATCCTTTTTCGGTAGGAGAAGGAGGCCAAAGTTTTCCGGGGGACCTCACTGCCCATGAAGTAAACACCGCTTTAGACATAGCAAATTCACCTTCTTTGGCAGACAGAAAGTATTCTTATATTCCTTTTACAGAAGGTTATAGTTTAAGCGGCCCTACTACGGATCAAATTCTAGGCTCACAAGAATATGCTAATTTAACTACAGGAGCAAATCCTTTAAGTCCGGATAAAGCTTTAGAAATTTTACAAAAAGAACACGGTCCTAGCTTTCTACAAAAGTACGCTGTTCCCGCAGCGGGGATTACAGGTCTGGCAGCTTTAGGCGGTTTTTTTGACACACCGGAAGAAGAGGAAGAAGAACCTGTTTTAACAGGACAGGATTTAATTGACGCTGATCCTGATAAATATTTCATAGACGTAGCCCGATTACCTTTTGAAGACCAAAGCCGCGTAGGTACTGATTATCCTTTGGCAGGTATTCCTTCTTTACGCGATTTAACCCCTTACCCTATGCCTGTTTTTAGAGCTAACCAAGGAGGGCCTGCTTTTCCTAGAAGAATAGGAAACATAGGACCGGGTTTGGGTTCAGGTAGACGAGATGATGTGCCCGCCATGCTGACTGACGGGGAATTTGTTATGACAAGAAGAGCGGTAAAAAATGCAGGAAATGGAAGTCTTAATCAAGGTATGAAGAATATGTATTCTTTAATGCGTAATCTTGAAACAAGGAGAGCTTGATGGCAACAGAAACAAGCACCATTATACAAAGAGAAGCCCCTGATATAGAAGCTATGAAGCTTGCATTAATGCAAGCAGGCATTGATTTATCAAAAACAGGAATGACCCTTCCGCAACAACAAGTTGCTGGAATGTCCGGATTACAGGAATTAGCTACAAAATATGCAGGGGAAGGTATTGGGTCATACATGCCTTTTCTTCAAGGAGCTTCAGACATGTATAAAGACGCTGTAAGCCAATATGGTGGAGCGGCTGATTTATATAGACAATCTACAGAAAAGTTTGATCCGGCTTCCTATAATCGTTTTATGGACCCTTATGTTGAGGACGTTATACAACAACAGTACGCGGACATAGGGAGATTAGGTGATCAGCAACAACGGCAATTATCGGATCAGGCTTTGCAGGCGGGAGCTTTTGGCGGAGGAAGGCAAGCCATCGGATCGGCTGAAATTGGTCGAAACATCCTTGACCAGCAAGCGCGGACCGGGAGCCAGTTACGTTCTGAAGGTTTTCGCGGGGCTATGGGAAGTGCCATGTCTGATTTTCAGAACCGAATGGGACGTTTAGGTTCTGCAGCGGGTGGATTAGGTGGTATAGCTGGTGGTACAGGTAGTTTAGCAGGCGGTTTAGCTACATTAGGAGCTTCTATCCCCGGATTAAAACAGCAAGAACTTGGGTTTATGTATGACATGGGAGCCAAACAGCAAGGCCAACAACAGGCAGGGCTTGATGCTCTATACAATAATCAGTTAAGACAGATGATGGAACCTTACCAGCGATTAGGCTTTTTGTCTGATATATTTCAAGGGGCTCCTTCTTCTCAAATGCAAATGACTACAGGAACCGCACCGGGCGTTTCTCCTTTCCAACAATACCTTGGTTATGGTATAGGTGGGCTAAGTGCAGCGGCAGGGGCTAAAAACTTAGGATTATTTGGATGAATGTTTTAAGAAGACGAATGTTTCAGCAAGGAGGGCCTGTAACGGCTCCCGAAGCAGCTCAAACAGCTCTTGCTGAACAAGGTGTTCAGCAGGTAATGGGTCAAATTAATGCTGAGATAGACAATTCCCAAGATTTTGAAGAAATGATAAACGCGACAAGAGGCGACAATGCTCCCATAGAACAGCGTTATCAGGAATTAGCCACTATTGTGGGACCTGAAGATGCTATGCAAACCCCTGAATCGGTATTAGCGTTAGCCCAACCTGTTATTGAAAACACTTTGGTAGACCAAGGTATAGGTGGTTTGGCGCAAGAAGAAATGAGCGTTCCCGTTGGTCCGGAAATGACAAGTGGTATTATGGAAATGACGGAACAGCCCGTGCAACAGTTTCAAGAAGGAGGCGCGGTTAGTTTAAAAGATTACTACCAAAAGAATTTACCTTTAATACAGGAGGTCATGGGCTCTGGGGATGCAAAAGAAAGAGCAAAGGGGCAAGCCCTTCTTGACATTGCCCAACGTGCTTTCTTATATGGTAGCGGGGTTAATCCCGCAACGGGGCAACCTTATGGAAAAGGCCAATCAGAAGCACAGAAGCTTGCAGGCTTGTTAGCCTCTGCTACTACGCCAATCGGAGAGCAGTTAGCGGCTTATAATAAATTACAGCAGGAAGAAAAGCTTAAAGCCTTGGAGATGGGTATTTCACAAAAAGCTGCGGCTGACGCAGCAGCGGCTGAAACTCATATTTTAGGTCAAGGAGACATTCTTGTTAGGGGGTCTGACGGAAAAATAATAAAAGCAGCTCCTGTTCAAGACTCTGCCTTTATGGAAAAAATAAAGTATTTAGATGAATTTACTACTTTATCTAACGAAGAAAAGTACTTGTTAGCCCAAGGCGGCCCAACTGATTTTATGAATAAGCAAAAAGTTATTGAATATCTAGTTAAGCAAGGCGTAGGAACTGAAGAGGAAATTTCTAAAAAAGTTTTTAATATTGATCAAGGTCCTGTTAAAGACATACCTAGAGATATTTTTGATAATTTACCTAAAGTGGATCAAGAAGCCCTTGTTTTAAACCAAGGACCTGTAAAAGGTATACCAAGAGATTTATTTAATGGTTTGAGTGCTGATATGCAAAGCAAGATATTAGTAGGAAATCCAGAAAATGTATTAGGTATACCTCGTGATGTTTGGGATACCTTATCTGAAGAAGAAAAGAAAAGGAAAATTAACGACCTACCAAACTCAGTTAAAAACATTCCTTTGAGTATTTGGAAAGACTTACCTGAAGAAACTAAAAACAATATTCTTGATCCAACAAGCGTCTCTCCGGTAAACGGCATACCAAGGGATATTTACAATGATTTAAGTCCAGTAGATCAAGCTAACTTAGTAATACCGGAAAAAGACGTAAAAGGTATACCGAGAGGTATTTTTGATAATTTAACTGCTGATCAACAGGCAAAAGCACTAGGTCTTGTTGATCAAGAATTAACGGTAAAAGGCGTTCCTATATCAATATACAATACATTATCTCAAGAAGAAAAAATTAAATTACTACAGATAGAAGATAGAATAAAAGACGTACCTATGGAGCTATTTAATAGGTTAGATGCTGATAAACAGGCAAGGTTGTTAGGAATAGCTGATCCAAATCTTTCTGTTAAAGGTATTCCAATAGATATATTTAATGAATTATCTCCAGATGAGCAAAAGAGAATAATGGGAACCGTTGAAAAGATTAAAGGTCTTGATAAAACTATCTTTGATACTTTTAGTTCAGAAGAACAAAAACGTTTTCTACAGATTGAAGCCCCAACTGTTACCATTAAAGGTGTACCAGAGGAAATGTTTAACAGGTTTGATGCCGTGCAACAAGCTAGAATATTAGGCGTTGATGCAAAATTAGAACGCATAGAAAATAAAGTAAATGGTAAAGTTACGTTGCTTGATTTAAGTAAACCAGAAGGTGAACGTATTGTATACGAAAGCGAAGAAAACGGTCTTGTTAGAGAATTAAAAGATGGCTCAATCGTACAATTGTTTACAACAAAAGACGCAACAACCAACCAAATCCCAGAACCTATTATTCTGCATAAAGGTTCAAGAGATATTAGAGTTGTTGATGGTAAAGCGGTTGATTTTACTGATTACCAAGAAGATTTAAAGCTTATAGCGGCTGGCACCTTAGAAGGACCCCCAAGACCACCTATAGTAATTATGGAAAAAGAAATTACCCCTAAAGATGGTCAAAATATATATATTCCTTCTCAAAATAAAATTGTTTTATCTTTTGATGGTGGAAAAACATACACTAAAGATGGACAAACAATTAATTTGGACCCAACAGACGCTGTTGATATAGGAAACAATACTGCTTATGACAGCATTGCAACTATAGGTTTAAGGGAAAAGGCAAGTAACGAATTAAACACGTTTTTTCAAAACGGTGTATTTAATAATGCAGTTTTTGGCGATTCAATTGGTACGGCAACTACTAATTTAACTAATGCTGCAAATGGTACTAATCTAAATAACACATTTTTATCTCAAAGTCCGAATACACAAGCTAACCAACCAATTAAGGGGGTAATAGACCCTCTTGGCACCATACATGCTATAAATACATATGATGCAGCTTATCTAGGTACGGGCGTTCAATCAAGAATTTTAGCGGGAATGGATGCAGCTTTTGGTGGTCTTACAAGTTATTTTGGTAAAGATCAGATATCTCCTGCTACACAGGAAGCACGACAAGTTTTAAGAGAATTAATTGTATTGGGTCGAGCGGCTTTTATTAATAACCCAAGGTTTCCTGTTGCAGAAATGCTGAAAGCAGAAGGTTTATTTCCGCAGCTTGATGGTTTTGGAGCATGGTTTGCGAACCCCGCGACTTCACAACAAAAAATTCGATCTCTTAAAAGATTAGCTATTAACAGGTATCATACTAATTTAATTGCAATAAGTCAGGGCGGAGCAAGCAGTGATAAGATTCAAGATCATCTCACTCAAAACACTGAAATTAAGAATTTATTATTATTCTTAAAGGATGTTCCTTTAGGTGATGAAGTTGTAATTCCAAATGTTGGTGAGGTTAATACGGGGAAAAGTGGTGTTAATACACTAAATACTTTCTTTGGAGAAGAAGACTAGATGGCTGATACTTTTGTAAAAGGAGGCGGTGATTTTTATCCACCGTTACCTGTAAAAAAATTTACGCATGATCAAGCTGAATTTTATTCACTTAAACACGCTGGTCCAGGAAATGAAAATAGAAACTTGGCTAGAGATTTAATTGGTCGATTAGCTTTTTCAAAAAAATATAAAAGACATTTTGCAATTGGTGATAACGAACCTAAAACTTTAAATGAAGCTTACCAAAATGTTAAAAGAGGTCAAGCCAATTTTTTAACGCAAGACCTTTCTATATTTGGTCGAATTGAACCTGGAGAATCTGTTGCGGATGAATCTATAATAAGACATTTGAGTAATGTCCAAAAACCCTCTTATTTAGAAACTTTTAGCAGGTCAACGGGTAGAATGGGGGCTTCCTTTGGTGGGTTTTTGACAGGAGCTGCTGCCGGTCATAATGCTGCGGCTTTGACAGGCCCCGGTTATCCCTACACTGTTTTGCCTTTTTCTCTTATAGGGGGTGTTGCGGGAACAGTTGCAACGGATAAAATTGCTTCAGACGGAATAAATTATTTTTTTGGTGAGCAAGCTCCTGTTTTGCCTTCTGCCAGAGCTACAAATGAATCTATGAAAACTTTGGGAACCGCGCCTTGGTTTATTGCACCCCATTTGGCGACAGGAAAATCTTTTCAGTTGGTTGGTTCAAATATAGTTGAAAATGCAACAAAAAAATTAAAAGAAAGTTTATCCTTAAAGGACTATGATACATACGCGAAAATAGTAAAAAAATACGGCTTTAAAACGCAACCAACAAAAACTTTAACAGGAAACCCTCAAATTTTTCCCGGCCCTGTTTACGACAAAAAGGGGAATCACATTATTACTCCAGCTAAAGATTATGGCTTTGGGCCCGGAGTGGTAGCCGGTGATTTTACAATGCTATCAGATGAATTAATGGTACCTTGGATTTATCGTAATAATTTCTTGCTTGAACGATTTTTATCTAACGTAGGTCAAACGGCTCGTGGAGAAGGCACTAAAAAATTTGGTCCAACTATTTTAGGCACACAAGCTAATGTGGGGGCGGCTGCTTTTGCGGCAGGCGATGTTCTTTCTTTATCAGCTTCAACTTTAGCTGCATATGGCTCAGAAAAAGTTGCTCCGGGCGATGTTGGGTTAAGGCTTTTTAATGAAATAGCAGCAGGAGTAGGAACTGAAATACTGCTCGTTAAATCTTTACCAATGCTATACACCCAAGGTCAAAAATTTATTGATAAAGGAGCTAAACAAACTTTAAGTTCATTTGGAGAAGACGCAAGACGAAGAAAAGGAATGACTAAAATAGTTAAGCTTTTAAAAGAAAACGGCGAAGACCATAATAAAGTTTTAGCTTTGTTGGAAGAAAATGCTTTAACCAAACATTTTAATAAGCAAAAAGAAATAGTTGTCCCACAACTGGAAAAACAAGTTAAGATGTTAGACGAACAGTTAGCCACGGCAAAAGACCCAGCGCAGGCAAGTGAAATTAGAACACAAATTACAAGTTTAAGAACAGATATACAAGATTTACAAGACTTTAATCCTACTGTTGGCATGATAACCATGAGCCCAACTTTATTGACAATTGAAAACAATTTAGCGCAAATTGGTTCAAAAGCTTTGGGTGTTTCTAGAGCTTCGCAGGCCGATAAAGCTTTAAATGGTTTAAGAAGATACATACAAATTCTTGAAAGTACGGGTGATAAATCTTTAATAAAAGAAGCGGCTAATATAAGAAAAAAACATCTTGAAAATTTAATTAATATTAACATGAATACTAAACTAGCCACAATGGCAGAGGCTGTAAGAACAGTACGAGGTCCAGAAGTATCTCCTAGCGTTTTAGGTGAAACTACTTTTACGACATTAAACAACTGGAACACCACAATGAGAAAAATGGAATCTAGTTTGTGGACAGATGCTAAAGCTGGAAATGTAGTAATTAATAAATTTTACAATAAAGAAAACGACACTTTTAACGCGGATGATTTGGTTCTCAATGAAGAAGGTGGTGAAAATATACCTAACTTTTTAAAAGTTTATTTAAAGGAATTAAAAGATTATTCTGAAGCGGATGGTTCTATTGCTTTTTTAGATAAAAAGTTAGGTGAACTTACTTTGGATTTAAAAAAGGCCATGAAAAAATTTGGTTTAGATGGGTCTGAGATTGATGAAAAAAGCGTTAATGAACTAATAATTCCTTCCGTCCTAGCAAATTCAAATGCAAAAATAGCGTCTTTGGCTCCTGCGGAAGAGTTTGTAAAAAAATTAAAAACATTTTATACCGATAACGCAAAAATGTCGGCAATAATAAAAGAGTTTGATCTTTTAAAAGAAGCTGCCGCTGACCCAAAAGCCCTTAAATACACAGAAGACGAATTAAAAGCAGCTCAAAAAGAATGGGAAAACGTATACAATCAGGAATTAAAAAAAGAAGATTTTGATAAACATGGAAACCCTGATGAATGGTTTCAAAAAAAGCCACTAGTTGACAAAGAAAAAGATGCTCTTAAAAGAACAATACAACAGATGGGGAAAAAACCCGAACAAGTTACTGTCCTTGATGAAAGTAATATTTTAACGGGTTTATCTAACAGAACGGCTGCTTCAAAGAATCTTTTATTTGGTATTGATCGTAAAATAACTTATTTAAAAACCGTTAAAAATTATCCTGATGATGCTGAACAAATTAAAAAATTACAAGAATTAAAAGACTTTATTATTTCAGGAAAAGGCGAAAAATTTGGGCCTGTTGAAAAAATTGATCAAACACTTTTAAATAAATTTTCTTCTTCAACTGATGAAAATGCAAAATTAAATTTTATAGAAGAAGTAATAAAAAATAGATTAAGTGGGCCTAATAAAAAATACTTAGGTTCAGGCCCCGGAAGTGAAAGACAAAGGCTTTTAGATGCAATAAATTTTATTAAAGAAAAACGAAAAAATATAACTTTAAACAACGAATTTAGAAACAAACAATCAAAAGTTAAAACTGATACTGAAACGGATGCCGGGTATAATCCGCAATACGATGCTAAAACTTTATTTGCAATTAGGTCCTTGGCTTTAACCAAAATAAGAGAATTAGCTAATGATCCTTCTGCGTTTAATACAAGAAGAATATTAGGAAAGATAGCTAACGCTGTTCTTGATGATTTAGAAGGATTTGGTGTAGTAAATAGTCAAAACGTTGAATTGTTTTCAAATTATAATTCAGCGGTAGCTTTTTCAAAAGCCTACAATGATCATACAACTAGAACTTTTATGGGGGAGGTTTTAGAAAAAAACAGGTTAGGGGCCCATAAAATAAATTTTGAAGAGCTGGCTGAAAAATTTAATTTGGGAAATGCTTCTGCTGTTACATTAAGGGTTAAACAATTAACAGACTTAGGTACGTTTTTTGATGAAAGAATGAAACCCAATATGTCTGAAACAGATTTTAATAAGTTAATGGGCGAACACAAAAGTTTTCACAAAACAATGGACGACCTTTTGCGTATAACGACAAAGAAAAAAATTATTAAAACAAAATCAGATAAAACCGGAAAGAATTTAACATTAGATGATGTTGACGTTGTTGCTTTAGAAAAGCTTAAAAAAGATTGGGAAAATTCCGGTTTATTGGATATAATGCCTAATTTAAAAAATGATTTTGAGGATACCGCACAATTATTAAATAATATAAATTATATGAATCAAAAAGATAGTGCTTTTCAAAAATCTCTAAAAGAAAACATAGCTTTTTCTAGATTTACTAATATTGAAAACCCTTCCGTGGCGTTGGCAAAGGCCGTAGAAGGCGATAACCCTACCACTGATTTAAATGCTATTATAAAAGTAATAAATGACGTAGCTAATGATACTGGTGCATCAAAAGAAGAGTTAAACAAAGCTTTAGCTTCCACTGTTTTGAGGTATGGGATGATTAAATCGGGCGGGCCCATTGGTTTTAAACCGGGTCCCATGCATAAAGCTTTGTTTGAACCGATGACAAAAGCTTTACCCGAAAATGTAACTAAAATGTTAGCAGAAATGTCACAAAAAAATGTATCTCCAGAAATAATAGCAAAAGCAGAAGCTCAAGCTTACAAAAATTTAAAATATGGTAAAGAGACTGATAGTTTAATGGGGTTTATGGTTAAAAATAAAGTAATAAGCCCAGAAGAAAGCACTCGCGTAAAACAACTTTTAGAAAAAATGGCTCAATTTGAAGGAGCAGCTCAAGCAGGAATGTTGACGGATGACTTGTTAGATGAAACAGGTGCGGTTTTAGATTTAACTTTAAGAATTTCAGGTTCTTTTTTAGGAACCACTGCTCAGAAATTATTTCCGGGAGGAGGTAGTCAAGCGGGTAGTTTGATAGCCGCTTCAGCGGGTTCAAAATTTATGAGAAGAGTTTTTGAAAGAATGCCGAATGTAGCTAGTTTAGATGTTATGTCAACCGTGATGAGAAACCCTGATTTGTTTAGAGCTTTAATGGCTTCACCCGGTGTTAGTGAAGCAAGTATACAAGGTCATGCTGCTTTGATCGAAACTCTTTTATCAAATGCGGGCTTGCTAACTTTAAAACCGGTTGTTTTTAGCATAAAAGAAATTTTTAGACCGGAATTAAATTTAAAATCGGAAGAAGCTGTTCAAACAAATGACCAAGTATCTTCATTAAACTTACCTACTAAAAATATTATCCCTTTACCGCCCGCGCCTCAAGGACCACCGCCTGAAACAATTAGCCCGTCTTTAGCTTCGGCTTCACCTATTACACCAATAGCAGGCCCAAACGTGAACCAGAACCAGAACCAGCGGTCACAACTGGCAGCCGCTTTTCCTTTTGATATAACTTCCGATGTTACCCGTATGCGGAAAGCGGGCATCGGGTCATTAATGGGGTAATTATGAGAGAAAACTTTGATGAATGCTTAAATATGTTACTTGTGCACGAGGGGGGTTGGAGTAAACATCCAAAGGACCCTGGTGGCAGCACAATGAAAGGGGTGACTAAGAAAGTATATGAAAAATATTTAGACCGCGAATGTACCGATGAAGAATTAAGAGAAATCCCTGACGAACATGTAAAGGACATATACAGAGAACGTTACTGGAATAAAGTTTGTGGAGATGACTTACCCGATGGAGTAGATTGGGCGGTATTTGATTGGGCTGTCAACAGCGGGCCCGGAAGAGCGGCGCAAGCTTTACAACGCTGTGTTGGTGCTACAGTAGACGGGGCTATCGGGCCAATAACCGTGGGACATGTAGTGGACATACCAGCCCAAAAAACCGTAGAATTTCTTGCAATGGAGCGGGAAAAGTTTTATCGTTCCCTTAATACTTTTGATACTTTTGGAAAAGGCTGGTTAAGAAGGAACGAGGAAACAAGAGAAAAAGCAGTTGAAATGGCTTTAAAGGAGAAAAAAAATGGCTGAACTTGATGATATGTTAAATATTCCGTCAGAAGGAATATCTAGTCTAATTGATATGGATACTTCAGAGGAAGAAACGCCTGATGTGGTTCCTGCTCTTAGAAGGATAGCTGAAGCAGCGGGTCAAAAAATGTTGCAAGAGGGCCGAACAACCCCTAGCGGAATACCCATTACTGCCGATATGATTTTTCAGGAACTTATGACAGGCGGGCCCGAAGCCCTACAGTTTTATCAAAATTTTTTAAACGAACCTTCTGAGTTTAACGTGAAAGAACCAAGATCACTTCCCGGTGAAACATTAAGCGGGCTTCGCGGACAAGAAAAATTAGATAAAATGTATGAAACAGGGATGTTAAACGAACCTGCTGATACTTCAATGGTCTTTGACCCAAGCCAAGCAAGGCGTGACCAGAGAATGATGCTTGAACAAGGGCAGCCAGTACAAGGTATCCCACGAGATATATTTAATAGCTTATCTGAAGGAGAAAAATTAAATATTTTAGGAGGCGGCAGTGCACCTCAGTCAGTACAAGGTATCCCACGAGATATATTTGATAGCTTACCTGAAGGAGAAAAATTAAATATTTTAAGACGCGGAGGCGGCTAACACATGCCTGTAACGATTAGTGGTGGAAGTTTTGGGAGCACGTTAAGCTCGCGTCCTGATACACGATCAGATCAACAAGCTATCGCTAAAGCCGATTTAAATAAATTAAAAAATCAAATTGCAGCAAACGAACTTAAAAAGGGTTCTAAAGCTGTTCGCGATGAATTAAACCGTCTTGAAAAGATGGGTATCGCTACCTTTGGCACAGGGCTAAGAGGAATGTTTGACGTAGCGGGAAGCGGCGATAAACCTTATACACGCTCACAGATAAGTCGTTTACGCGGAGCTCTTTATGATCCTTCGCAGCGAGACTTTTCCCAAGAGTCACAAGTCGCGGGACAGGAACTTACGGCAGACGATTACGAAGATTATCTGGCTGGCAGAGAGGATCGTTACAAAGATTCAGCTTTTGCCAAAGGAATTGCAACGCTTGCAAATATTTTTAATCCAGCCAGTTTAGCTACAGGAGCTCTTTCTGCAGCAAGGACTTACGGCGGAAAATATCTTCCTGAATTTTTAAAAGAACAAAGAGTACCCTACGCTAATCTTTTACAATATGCACCAAGACCGGATATATCGAACCAATTTGCCGGAATAGCTTCTCTCCCCTTAAATGTAAGCCAACAACCTCCTTCTTCCGTAATTCCAATAGCACCCCTTATGGATAGTTTTCAAACGGCCTCTAACGAATTTCAACCAAAGCCTGCCATAGTTCAGACAAAGTATGACCTTGTTAATAAGCCTGTCCTTTATCCTACTTTAAAGCCAAACTTGGATACTTTCGTTTAAAACCTGACTTGCAATATCTACCTTGTTTCTCAAAGCTTCTATGACTTTAACATCTATTGTTTTCGGAGAAACTAAATCAATATAAGTAACACTTTTCTTTTGACCAATGCGGTGAGCCCTGTCTTCACTCTGTAAACGTATTTCCAAATCATAACTGTTGGAATAATAAATAACGGTATTTGCGGCAGTTAAGGTAATACCAAACCCACCTGTCCGTGGTTGCCCTACAAAAAAACGAGGCTCTTCTTTTTCCTGAAATTTTTTAACTATAACTTGTCTTTGATCTTGTGGCGTTTCCCCGTAATATGTCACCACGCTTTTAGCCCCAAACTCTTTCGCTATCGCATCACGAATCGTGACTATATCATGCACGAAAGAAGCCCATATAATTACTTTACCGCTTGTCTCGTTAAGAATGCTCATTAATTCTTTAATACGATTAGAAGGTATTTCACGAATTGTTTCATCATCATCACGAATAAAACCGCAACAAATTTGTTGCAGACGCATAATTTGTGTAAGAACACTCGCCGTAGTAGCTAATTTGCCGTCCTCAAACAAAGTCAACGCCATTTTTTTCATTTCAGCGTAATGTTTCGTTTGCTCTTCGGTTAAAGGTACATCTCTTTTGACGTAAACTTTTTCTGGTAAGTCAAGACAATCCTTCTTTAAAACACGACTGCTAAACTTTTCTATCTTTTCATTTAGTTCATCCAATCGTTGGTACCCTGCTATTTCCTGAAAGGAACGATGCCCCATTGTTCTTCGTTTAATAACCGCGTAGCGTCCTTGAAAGGCATAGTAACTATTGAAGCCCAACAACGATTCGGATAAAAAACTAGCTTGCGAAAATAAATCCATAGGCGATTTTGTAACAGGCGAACCCGTTAATATTCTTTTGTAAAGAGCAAGCGACCCTGTTTTAACAATATTCTTTGTCCGCATGGCTTTCCTGTTCTTAATTGTAGTCGATTCGTCCACTATCATCATGCTTTTAGGATGCTTCTTTAAAAGCCAAGAAGCTGTTTCCGCACCCTTGCTTGTTGAAAAAGCTTCAATATTCATTACAAATAATTTTAATAAACCCGTTGCTTTCGTAAATTCTAAAAATTCTTTCTTATACGTTTGCGTTATATTGGGTTGCCAACGTAATACCTTAGAATCAATAGTGTCAGGTAAATGTTGTGGTATCTCATTAAAAACCCAATTATCGTAAACACCTTTTGGTGCAACAATAAAAGCCATGTTAATTTTTCCATAAAGATATAAACAGCCTATTGTATCAATAGCTATCTTCGTTTTTCCCGTTCCCATTTCCATAAAAAGCGCAAAATTCTGACGATCCCAAGATTGTTTAAAAACCTTGTCTTGATGCTTAAAAGGCTTTGTTTTAAATTTATACATTATTTCCTCTTTTTTACTTGACTAATAAGATAGTATAAGATTAAATAGGAAAAATCAAGAGAAGAAATTCTCTTTAACAACGGACGGAGGACTACGATGCACGATGAAATAGCATCTTTAATGGAAGACGATATTGCTGAAAAAGCTTCCACATCTTTAAATGTTCAAGATGAGCAATTACGTCAAGTCTCTGTGTTAGCTTCAAAAATTAAGGAAGGGTCAGAAGAAGTGGCTCTTTTAGAAGAACGATTAAAAGAAGCTAAGAAGGAGCAAACCAAACTTACGGATGAAGAACTGCCTCAGTTACTTATGGAATTGGGTATGTCTAGTTTTAAATTAAAAGACGGCACGGCTGTTGAAATTAAAAAGACATACGGAGCTTCTATTCCTGTAGCAGATCGACCACAAGCTTTTCAATGGTTGCGTGATAATGGTTACGGCGACATTGTTAAGAATGTTATTGCCTGTAATTTTGGTATGGGTGAAGATAGCAAAGCTGATGAGTTTTACAGCATTGCTAGAAGCAAGGGTTATGTCCCTGATAAAAAGACAGAAGTGCATTCTTCTACATTGAGAGCGTTTGTAAAAGAACGAGTAGAAAATGGCGATGATTTCCCAATGGAACTTTTCGGAGCTTTTGTTGGTCAACGAGCTGTATTAAAAGGAGGAAAATAATGGCAAATGCAGTAAAGACTAAAGAAAATGGCAAGGTTGCTGTTTTAGATATAAATATGTTTGAACAGGACGCAGGCGCAGGATTGGATAATCTTGGCACAGAAGATATGGCGTTGCCCTTTTTAAAAATTCTATCAAGGCAAGACCCTGTTTTGGATGAACTTGATAATGCTAAAGCAGGTGATTTTGTGAATAGTGTCACTAATCACGTTTACAGCGGCAAGGAAGGGGTAAGTGTTATTCCCTGCGCCTACCAAAGGGTTTTTATTCAATGGTTGCCTAGAGGTCAAGGGACAGGGGCTCCTGTTGCTATTTTTAGCCCAACGGATGAAAACATGCCTAGAACAGAGCGTAATAAGGACGACAATAAAGAATATGTTGTAGACGGAGAGGGTTCTTACTTAGAACAAACTTGTCAATGGTATATTAAAGTTGTTGAAAAAGATGGTTCTACTTCAAATGCTCTTATTGCTTTGAAGTCTACTCAACTTAAAAAATCTCGTAAATGGATGTCTATGATAATGTCTAGACAAATGAGCGGGAAAAACGGTCCTTTTACACCGCCTATGTATTCACATATCTATACATTGAAAACGCTTCCTGAAGAAAATTCAAAAGGAAAGTGGCATGGTGTTGAAATGTCTTTGAACGGGCAAGTGGAAGACCTTGCTCAATACAAATCGGCAAAGTCTTTTGCTGAATCCGTTGAAAAGGGTGATGTTAATGTAAAGCATACCCAGGATGATGATAAAGACAGCGAAAACATTCCGTTTTAAATACCTACTTATAATGGCGGGTTTATCCCGCCATTCTTTTGGTTAAAGAAATGTCAGTAAAGAAATTTGCCACAATATTTGAAGGACTTGATGAAGCTTTTGGTACTTATGAAGTACAAAAAACTAGCGCAAGCGGTAAAAGCACGGGTCAAGCCCGAATAGTACGCGAAGAACGGACTTCGGAACATTGGAAAGGTCATCTTTCGGGGAAAGGTGCGTCCATTGGTATTATACCTATTAATGCTGAAAACAAATGTAAATGGGGTTGTATCGATATAGATCAGTACAACTTAAACCATAAGGAACTTATTTCCAAGATACGCGATTTAAAGCTTCCTCTTGTGATTTGTCGCTCAAAATCAGGGGGAGGACATATTTTTTTATTTTGCAAGACTTGGATGCTTGCAAAAGATTTACAACAAGTCCTTCGACATATCGCTTCTGCTCTAGGCTATAGCGATTGTGAAATTTTTCCAAAACAAATTAGATTACAACTTGATCGCGGAGATGTGGGTAATTTTTTAAACATGCCTTACTATGACGCGGAAAAAGGTTTGCGGTATGCTATCAAAGATGATGGAACAGCCGCCACTTTAAAAGAATTTTTTAGTTTATATGATAAGTATGTTCAAACTCCCGAACAAATACTTGCTTTAGAAATTGATAAAACCAAAACTATGCCCGTGCCTGACGGGCCACCTTGTCTTCAGCACTTATGCACACAGGGGTTTCCAGAAGGGACAAGGAACAATGGGCTTTTTAACTGTGGGGTGTATCTCCGAAAGGCGTTTCCTGATACTTATGAAGCGGAACTGCTTAATTACAACATGAAATACATGAACCCTCCTCTTCCTTTAAGCGAGGTTAATATTATAGCCAAGCAGTTAAATCGTAAAGATTATGCTTATAAATGTTTAGATGCCCCCATTAAGGATTTTTGCAATAAGGATTTATGCCGAACAAGAAAGCACGGCATAGGAAACTCTGCGAGTGATGCTACTGTTGCAAACCTTCGTAAGTACGCTTCTAGCCCGCCTATCTGGTTTATGGACGTAAACGGGGAGCCGTTGGAGTTAGATACAGATGGCTTGTTAAATCAGGGGGCTTTTCAAAAAGCTTGTGTCGAACAGTTAAACTTTCTTCCGCCAAGCAGTGTTAAACCTGTTTGGGAAGCTCGTATGAACGCTTTATTAAAAGACATGACAGAAACAGAGGGAAGCGTTATAGAAACGTCAACAGATAGTTCGATAGACGGGGCTTTTTACGAATACCTTGAAGACTTCTGCCGTAATATGCAAACCGCACAGGACAAAGAAGAAATACTTCTTCGCCGTCCTTGGACAGACGAAGAGAAGAACCTTACTTACTTTAGGCTTCGAGATTTTGAAAACTTTTTAAAACGTAATCGGTTTTTTGATTTTAAAACACACAAAATAGCACAACGCTTACGGGACATAAGCGGGGAAGCTCAAATTTTACGCATTAAAGGTAGACTTGTTAGAGTTTGGGTTATACCCGCTTTTGATAAAACATCTACGGAAATAAATCCTCCCGATTTTAGCGACAAGGAGGTTCCTTTTTAATTATGACTTACTGTAAAAAACGCTATAAATACCATATTAAAGTTATAGAAGATTTTATGTTAAATTGTTCTAGGGAATATAAAACATACAGGGCCCCCAAAGGTTACTTTAACACTTTTAGAAAAATACAAAAATCAAACGCTGACAGAAAAAAAGGCATTTCGATAGATAAAAAAGTTTATACTCCAAGAGTGGGCGAAGAATTAACTGATATTCTAAATGATTATAACTTTAATATTTATAAAAAACCTTTTGGTGGCAAACAACCAATAGACCAACAATCAGAAGAAGAGTTTCAAGAAAGTTTAGATAAAATGGACGATTACATTGTTTTAGCTAAAAAAGAAATACAGTTTGATAATGAGGTTACAAGTTGGAATAATTGGAAAAAAGGTTATACAAAATTTCAATATATGTTGTGGATAACTCCAGAGGAGCACGAAAAAGCTGTAAAAAAATATAATGAAAAATGGGGGTTTCTGAGTAATGTTTAGAATATTTGGACCTCCCGGAACGGGAAAAACAACCACGCTTCTTAACATGGTGGAAAAAGACTTTGAATTAGGCATATTGCCTAATGAAATTGCTTTTCTGGCTTTTACAAGAAAAGCGGCACGGGAAGCAAGGGAAAGAGCTTCCAAGCGTTTTAATTTAAACATAGATAAAGATTTGTTTTATTTTAGAACACTTCATAGTTTTGCTTTTAACATGTCCGATATTCAATCCGATCAGCTTTTACAGAATGAACATCTTCAAGACCTTGGTAAAATGATTGGCTTTAACCTTATTAGCGGTTTTAGCAGTATTTTTGATGATACGCCCACTGTTAGCGAAAACCCTATTATGCGTATTATACAGTTAAGCCGATTGTTACGACAACCTCTGGAAAACACTTATCGAAATGTTTCTTTTTCTACGGCACCTGTTCCTTTTATTGAGGTGCAGTACATAGCTGATTCGTATAAAAAATACAAAGAACAAAATGTTTTGTTTGATTACACGGATATACTGGAACGTTTTGTTGAAAAAAAAGCAGCGTTTTGTCCTTCTTTTAAAATATCTTATGTAGACGAAGCACAGGACTTATCCCCTCTGCAATGGGAAATGATTTACCTCATTAACGAACACTCTAGTAAAATGTATCTTGCGGGGGATGACGATCAGGCTGTTTATAGATGGGCGGGAGCTTCTGTCGAAACTTTTTTATCTTTATACGGCACTTCCAACCATTTGCTACGCTCCTATCGCGTCCCAAAATCTGTTCATTCCATAGCTGACCGCATTGTTAATCGAATTAAAAATCGCCGAAAAAAAATATACCTCCCGCATAAAATAGAAGGAACTGTCCAACGGGTTTCCACACCTCATTCGGTAGACATGGATCAAGGCGAATGGCTTATCCTTGCCCAATGCAACTATATGTTGCAACCTATTGCTGAAATGCTTAAAAGTCAGGGACTTCTCTTTGAAATTCACGGCACACGGAGCATCAGCGAAAAAATAACTATAGCGGTTCGAGGATGGGAGACTTTACGAAATGGACGTAAAGTTGATTTAAAGGTTGCCCGACAAGTTTATTCCTTTATGCGATCTATTTCCCGAATACAACGCGGTTTTAAAAAAATACCAAAAGCCGAAGACAACGAATTGTTTAGCCTAGAGGATTTACAGAAAAAACATGGCTTGCTCGCCACTAAGGATATGATATGGCACAAAGCTCTTAATGGCTTACCTGAAACAGACAGGGTTTACCTTACAGCCATGCTTCGCCGTAAAGAAAAATTGAGTAGCGAACCACGGATCAAGGTTTCCACCATACATGGTGCGAAAGGCGGTGAAGCCGATAATGTATTATTGCTTACCGATATTTCCCCTACTTCTGATAATTCTCGTTTGTTGGGGGACAAAGAAAGTCAATTATTGAGTGATGATTTACATCGTCTTTTCTATGTAGCCGTCACGCGAACCAAACAAAATCTTTTTCTGGTTGATCCAGAAGATCATTTAAGGAGTTACACAATATGAAAAAGCCCCTCATTTATGCTTCCTGTGGCAGTTCAAACGATCCTATTTATTTTAATATTATCGACTATGGTATTTCAGGCGAAGAAGTTAATTCAGGAATGCTTGATTATGTACGTTACGAAATAACGCCGTACCAAGCATTAAATTTAGCCAATAACTTATTACAATTTTATCAATGGAAAGTTAAAGAAGGAAATTATAATGACATTACAGATGGCAATGTTCCCTCCAAAGACGGAGTGGATACCTCCAAGTGAGCTTCCTGATCTATCGCAAGCTAAAGAAATAGCGATAGATGTAGAAACTCGCGATCCTAATTTAAAGCAATTAGGACCAGGGTGGGCTAGAAAAGATGGTGAAATTGTAGGTTACGCCGTTGCTACTTCGCAATGGAGCGGTTACGTCCCTGTTAATCATTTTGGCGGGGGAAATCTAGATAAGCGTATTGTTGAAAAATGGATGCAATCCGTTCTGTCAACACCTTCCAAGAAAATTATGCATAATGCCCAATACGATCTGGGTTGGCTCCTTGCTTCTGGTTATAAAGTCAATGGACGGGTTATTGATACCATGATTACGGCTTCCCTTCTTGACGAAAACCGCTTTAGTTACAGTTTGAATGCCCTTGCTTACGACTATCTCAACAAAACTAAATCAGAGAAAACGCTACAAGAAGCTGCAAAATCTTTTGGAGTGGACCCAAAAGGCGAGTTATGGAAGTTACCCGCCATGTATGTCGGACCTTACGCGGAAACCGATGCCGTCCTGACGTTGGAACTTTGGAATTATTTTATTGGCAAATTATCTCAGGAAGAACTTTGGACAGTTCATGGTCTGGAAACCGACCTTCTTCCCTGTCTTGTGGATATGACATTACGCGGAGTTCGTATTGATATGGACGGCGTGGAACGTACAAAACAATATCTTATAAAAGAAGAGAAAAAAGCCTTGGCACAAATAAAACATATTACAGGGCTCGATGTTGAAATATGGGCGGCTCAATCGCTTTCCAAAGCGTTTGATACGGCGGGCTTGTCTTATCCAAAAACAGAAAAAGGATCGCCTTCTTTTACCAAAGCGTTTCTTTCCGAAAATCCCCATGAATTACCGCAACTGGTTGTCCGTGCCCGTGAGCTTAATAAAACTAATGGAACTTTTATTACCACTATTTTAAAGCACGTTGCCCACGATGGACGAATCCATAGCCACATCAATCAGATACGATCGGATGATGGGGGCACAGTTTCAGGGCGTATCAGCATGAATAACCCTAATCTTCAGCAAATTCCCGCTCGAAATCAGGAATTAGGCCCTATGATCCGTAAACTGTTCCTCCCTGAAGAGGGCGAAAAATGGGCTTCCATTGATTACTCGCAACAGGAACCGCGAATCTTGGTTCACTACGCTTCTATTTATGGAAAATCCCGTAAAGCGGGGGCGTTGCCCCGCGTAGAAGAGTTTGTTCAGCGTTATACCAACGATCCCGATATGGATTTCCATACAATGGTAGCAGAAATGGCAGATATTCCCCGAAAACAAGCTAAAACGATTAATCTTGCCATGATGTACGGAATGGGCGTGGAAAAATTAGCCACTCAATTGGACATAAACAAGGAGGAAGCTAAAAGTTTAACCGAACAGTATCATAGCCGAGTGCCTTTTGTGAAGCGTTTGATGCAAGGCGTGTCCGAAAGACTTAGCCACGGCAATGCTAACGGCTCCATACGTTCTCTCAAAGGACGTAAATGTCGATTTGAACTTTGGGAACCAGACGGGTTTGGTATGAAAAAAGCTATGAAATACGAAGAAGCCCTTGTTCATTACGGCAGAACCACCCGATTAAAACGAGCTTATACATACAAAGCCTTAAATCGCCTGATACAAGCGTCAGCCGCCGATATGACTAAACAAGCTATGGTTAACCTTTATAAAGAAGGAATCGTTCCATTGATCCAAATACATGATGAACTTGCCGTAAGCGTGAAAACAGAAAAAGATGCCTACGCTATTGCAAAAATTATGGAAAAGGCTATTGTATTAGATGTACCTGTGAAAACGGATGTTGACATTGGCGATTCATGGGGTATATAATTTTTATTTCCTCCCTATGGAAAGTACTTAGAGATTTTCCCTAAACTGTGGAGCCGTTAGGCTCCACTTTTTTCTTGATTTTTAATATTATATCCCATATAATCTTAGAAAAATACTAGGAGAAGGTCATGGACATTGAAAAATGGAAGTCTGTATTAGTTCCAATTGAGGTTTATCAAGGCATAAAAGCCATTGCAAAGCATGAAAAACGAACTATTTCAGGTCAACTTCGCATTATGTTTGAAAAGTTCTGCGAATCGGAAAAATTAAAGGTTACTTTAGATGATAATGGGAACAAATCGTCAAAAAGATGATTTTTATCCCACGCCTCCCGAAGCAACGATTGCTTTATTAAATTCTGAAAAGTTTGGTGAAGGCACTATTTGGGAATGTGCGTGTGGAAACGGGGCTATGAGCAAAGTCTTAAAAGACAGCGGCTACAAAGTGTATAGCTCTGACTTGAATGACTACGGGTTTGGGCTTTCCTACGTTGATTATCTGCTTACAGTTAAACCCGATGACAACATACAATCGGTTGTGACCAACCCACCTTACAAACTGGCAAAAGAATTTATATTAAGAACGCTTGACTATGACATACAGAAATCCGCTTTTCTTCTGCGTCTGTCTTTTCTGGAAAGTATAAGGCGGTATGACCAGTTATTCCACGATAACCCCCCGATTCGCGTCCATGTGTTCAAGAAACGCCTGACAATATGGCGTGGCGATGAAGAAAGGGCCGGAAATGGGACAGTTGCCTACGCTTGGTTTGTTTGGGAGAAAGGTTTTTCAGGCAATCCTGAAATTTTTTGGATATAAAGCTTGATTCGTATGAGAGAATATGTTAGCATAATAGTACCTTTAAAATGTGAGTACTTGGTTAACAAAGTTAATCATGTATAAAAAAGCCCCGTAGTTCTTTTATCCTTTCTATTACGGGGCTTTTTAAAAACTATCCTTAATACTTTTTATTACATTTTTTAGATTGAAGGGTTTTTCGTTGGGCCGATAAGGACATTGATATTGTCGCGGGCACTCGCCCACTTCTTTCGGAATGTTATTCATATATTCCGTGTTGTTCGCCCCCACATACACACAAACCATGTTATTTTTAACAATTAGTTGTTTTGCTAATCGACAAGTCGTCATTTGTACTTCCTTGCCATAAGCCACTACAAATAAAAAAGTAGCTACGCAAAAAATTATCAAAAGATAATAAATCCACGCCATGTTATTTATCCACCATTGCCATTGATATAATCCAAAGCATCCAAATTAAAGCTAATGCACCAATTAAACCCGCAATGCCCATGATTGTGTAATCGCGGATCATGGCCTTCTGTTCCTCTTTAGCATATATGGCTTCCTGTCTTGCTTTTCTAATGCGTCCTTCTTCGCGTAGTATTTCTTCCCATGCCGAAGGACCTCCGTAGTTTCCTATAATAAAATTTTTTAACTCTTCTCTTTGTTTTTGTATTTTTTTCTTGGCAGCAAAACTTTCCATTGCAACCGATTCAACAGACCCGTTAAAAAGTTTTTCCAACATGGACGGGTTGTTAGCGGATTTGTGTATGTTATCTATGTCCGAAACCGCCGTCATCCATTTTCCAATTTCACCCGTAATTTCATCCAATTCCTTGGAAAACATCACTGCTTTCTTGATGGCTCCGTAAGCCTGAGTAGCCCCTGAAACGGCTAACGATAAAGTAACGGGATCAAGCATTTCATTCCTTTAAAAAAAATCGTTATTTGATAAATAACACATACCAATTTTTTAAGAAATGAGATAAAGTCTTATAATACCTACGTTTTTAGTCAAATTAAAGGAGAAAAGAAATGATTAAGAAGTCCATCCCGAATCGCCGTCCATGCATTACAACTGATGTTGGAATGGGTCTAGTAGTAAGTGTTAGTTACCACCCTCAATCAGGAGAACCCGTAGAAGTTTTTGTAACGGGAAGAGGAAAAGCGTCTGACAATCCAATGCAAGACGCTCTTTATAATTTAGGTGTTCAAGCTTCCGACCTTATGCGAAGGATTGACGAGCCTGAAGAAGAAATTAAAGAATCAGCGGAATAAAGCCATTAATACTTCTGTTGTCAAATATTTATCAAGAACACAGAAAATTAGCCCAAAAGTACACGCTAAAACAAATATTGTTTTTTTAGACAACATCATTGTTTTTATTCCTTATGTATAAAATTCTTTTTATTTGATTTGGAAAAAGACCAAACTTTTTTACAACGTCTTCAATCGTAAAAACTTTGTCCCCGTCAAACTTCTTTTGTTTCTTACCCTCATTATAAAAATCTTGAACTTTTTTTACAAATTCATCTGAAAATTTAGTCATTACTCTTTCTCCTTAAAATATATTCTAAATTAATTATTTTAACACTTTGATTGCTCAATAATTGATCTTTTTCATCTAAAATTTTTATCAAATGAGCATTATGTTTTTTGCACTCTTTGTGCATTTCTAATAAGGCGTTATAATTTTTTTTCATTATTCATTCTCCCAACGATAAAATATATGATCGTTAATACGAACAGTTTGTGTAAACCTTTCACTCCACGAAGGCTGAACATAGTATGCATGATAATGAGTTGCACCATCCGTCAAATCAATGACGTTTAAATCGCCCTCAAGTAAACCCCAAGCGATTTCTTCGGCCCACGCATAGGCTTCTTTATCTGTAACTTCTTCGGGTTTGCCATCGCACCAAAAAGAAAACTGGCATTTGTCGGGTATAGGAATACTGGGATTCCAACTATAATAATAGCCTTCCTTCACTACTTCACAAACTGTGCCAGGGTATCTGTAATCAGCCACCCTGGACATGATAACTTGTCCCACGGCTAACTGACCAACTGTCGGTTCACCACGAGCTTCAAAATATAGGGCCGTAGCCATACAAACTAACGCTTCAATCATCATTTTCCCTTCTAAAAATTAATTTACCTAAGATTTTATAGGAAAAGATAAGAGGTGTAAAGTTTTCTTTTTTTTAAGTTTTTGCGAATCGAAAAACGAATCGGAACCGATTCGCATTTTATAGTTAAGTTTTTACTTTAACTACATTAATTAAGTTATTGATTTTATTAGATAAATATTAGCTATTGCAATTAATTTTATATATGCGATAATATAAGATAATAAAAAGAAAAGCATTTTAAGCTTTCGGCTGTTTGACATAGTAAGAGAAAAGAGTAACGGGTTTTTCCAAAAGGGAAAACACTCGGAGCTTTTGTTTTTTAACTTTTAAATACGGAGAAAGAAAGTATGACTATTTTAAAAATGAGAAACATAAACCACGGCACAAGAAAGACTGATAAAAATCGGTACTGTGGCCCCGCCGTTATTAGTTCTCTAACAGGAATTACTACTGCGGGAGCTTCAAGATTAATTCGCCATATCAATCCCCACCGAACAAGAGTTATAGGCACTCATTCTTGGGAAATCTGTAAAGCTTTAAGATTATGCGGAGTTACAGTTAAAAGGATTGATCATCCAACAAGGCATAAGATAACCTTGGCAAGATGGTTAAAACTAAATATTAAAGAGAGAACTCCAGGACGTATTTTCTTAATTAGTGCGGGTTATCATTGGCAATTGGTTTCGGGAAGAAAATATGTTTGTGGTATACTTAAAGAAATTGTTTCAATAAAACATCCCAAGGTCAAACGAAGAGCAAGAGTTAAGAAAGTTTTTGAGGTCACGGCTCACGGGAATTTAACTATACCTACAGACATTACCAATAATCCCGTTGATAGCGATCATTACAAAGAACAAAATCGTTGGCGTTATCAAGCTAAGAAATTAGCTAAAGAATGGAATCTCGATATAGATAATGATTGGACTGTTCACGAAGATGAATACACAGTCTTTGGTAATCAAGAAACAGAAGATCACAAAGATTATCCATTCTACGATGATCACACCTCTTTAACATCGAATGATTGGAAAGATATTTATGGATGTTGTAAAACCATAATTGCTTTTATGAAAGAACATAATATCAAACCATAATTAATACCAAGCCCCGCTTCGGCGGGGTTTTTTATTATCTTGACTTTGTATGCGATAAGTCTTATATGTAGTGTATTCAACCTTAAATAGGAGAAAAGCGATGAGTAAGTATACTAAAAGTTATTGTAACCATGATGGCGGTTACTTCCTTAGTGTTTTATGGGGACAAGACCCTATCTCTCCCCCTACCATGTATGAGTTTGATTCCGAAGCGGAACGCACGGCCTATGTTTATGGTATCGAAGATACTGTGGGTTGGTTGGAAGCTGATTACATCGAACATGACGAGCCTAAGAAATTCGAGATGACGGACTTTACGGCTTTAGAAGAAGTAAAGGACAATCCTGATTTGGTTAGTGCCGATTTTCATAAAGATTGGGAAAAGTATAAGGAGAATGACGATGAGTGAAAAAATTAAAATAACTGATTTTATGGACGATAAAGAAAAAATGAGAGATTTTAAAAAACTTACACGCGAAGAGTTTTTAAACACTTATAGTTATTTGCATGAGGAAGAATACGATTTAACTTTACAAGCGGAAGCCCTTGCCGAATTTTGTGAATGGTATCGCTTGCCCTATCCTACTACCCAAAAGGAAGCCGATGAAGTATTCTCAGAACTCGATTCTGCTATGGCAACCGAAAATGTCATGGAAGATGGAGAAATATCCGAAGAAGAAGGCGAGCGGAAATACCAAAACTATCTGCGGATCGCGAGCCATCTTTTAAAGAAATTTAAAGTAAGACCCTTGAAGCATCATTATGACGGGACGTTTGAACATTTTGATGTTGAAAAACAAAAAATAAAGAAATGGTGAAAAAAGTTGACAAAAGGGTAACTCTCCTATATTTGTAAGATACTTTCTTTTCTCTGTGTTTAAAACACAATCAAAGCCCTCGCTATAAGCGGGGGTTTTTTTGTTACGTTTATACACAGTTACACTATGTCCTGAAAAATAAAAAAAAATTTTTTTTATTTCTGAAAATGGTGTATACTTATGTAACATTTTGGTTATGTCTTTGTATTATATACAAAAATAAGAGAAATTTTGTTACATATTTGTTTTTCAATGGTGTAACCGCGTAACATTTCTTGACAAGAAATAAGCTATATGAAAGAGTATTTTTAAATAAAAAAGGTAGAGATAACAATGGTTACAGAGAATATTGTAAAGAAAAAAATGGGCAGACCACGAAAAGATGAAAATACTCGTTTAACACGAAAACAAGAGCTTTTTGTTAAAGAATTTTTAACAAATGATGGTTTTTTAACCAAAAGAGAGTGTGCAATGAAGGCGGGATACTCAAAAAGCTCGGCTCATGCGAAGGCTTATGAGCTTACAAACCCCGATTTAAACCCTCATGTGGTTGCTTATATGAACAAATATAAAGCAGAGCTTGATGCAAAATATGGTGTTTCTTATGGAAGGCATATTAGAGATTTACAAAGAATAAGAGATCAAGCATTAGATGCGGGGGCTTTTTCGGCGGCGGTTCAAGCAGAAAAAGCTAGAGGTTTGGCACAAGGTAATATATATGTAAACAAATCAGAAATTAGGCATGGATCAATTGATTCCATGAGCCGTGAGGAAGTTGAAAAGGAACTACAGAAAATAAGGGATACCTATGGAACTTCCATCATCAATGTTACCCCCAAAAAAGAGCCCCCGAAACAAATTAGTAAAAAATCTAGAAAGTCAATTCTTTCAGATATTCAAAACGAAGTTAAAAAAGTCAAAAAGAACACTAAAGTTAACTAGAGTAGAGACTTGGGTATCCCCTGGAGTACCGGACTTACTCATTTGCGATGAAAAGGGTTTGTTTCACTTTGTAGAATTAAAAGTAACTGGAACAAATGTAGTTCGTTTATCGGCTCATCAAACTTCATGGCTAACCTTACATAAAAACTCTAGTTCTTGGATTTTAGTTAGACAACATAGAATTAGAGAAAAGCATAGCTCTGTTTTTGTTTATCACGCAAAAAACGCCGTAGAATTATCGGAACAAGGTTTAAAAGTTAAACCAAAACTTTTTCTGCACGGGGTCTTCGATTGGGAATTAATATTTAACTTGATGTGTCCCATATAATCTGATACCATGTTAGAACACTTGTTAATTAAAAAGGAGATTTATGTTTTTATTAGAAAAACTTTTGTATTGGATTTTTTATGGGTCAACCGATCCCGAAAATAATACTAAAAATAATATAAAACTTAAAAGGAGAAAGTAATTGTGGAATACACAGAGAAAGAAAGTCAGTATTTAAAAAAATTATCTATCTGGAATAGAACTACCGCAGAAATTAGGTTAACTAAAACCATGTTAGATAAATGTATTATAGATGCTAATACTTCCGTTAGAACTTTGGCTATGCTTTATGGGGTCAATTATGATGACATGAAAAATGGCGAAAAAATTGAGGTGTTAGCTCATTTTAATTTAGAAAAACTTCAAATAGTGCCTTGCGAAAATGGTGTTGGAGAATGGGAGATAAGCCCTACTCACGAAACTTTTGATACAAGAAAAGAAGCAGAAGATGTTTTAAAAAAACACAATCAACAAGAAACAGTTGTCCGTTTTTATAAAACTATTAATCGTGGGGATCGGCGTGTTTCTATTGGTAAAATTAAGAAATTTGCAAAAATAGGTGATTTAATAGGATTAACGACACTTTCTTCAGCGGAAAGTAATTATCCTAGCCAAATTTTGTTAATTAATATTACTAAGGGAGCGGATAATGAGTGAAAAGGAAAAAATTTATAAAGTTGCTATAGTGTTAGAAGAAAGCACCATCGTTTGCATTAAAGCTGAAAGTAAAGAGAGTGCTTTAAAACAAGCTGATGAACTTGCTGATGAACATGGCGGGAGTTCATATCCAAGCAAATATAATACTGATTGTGCTCATAGAGACTATTGGTTAGAGGAGATGGATAATGAGTAGGTGGTATTTAATAACTGCTTTTTGTAGAAATGGTTTTTATGAAACTTACTCGGAAACGCTTGTTAAAACGGAGCGTGATGATGTTAAAATCTCAGAATGGGAAAAAGAGTTTCTTGATTGGGAATTTGGGGGCGTTGAATATAATACTGATGATGAACATTATTGGTCGGATTGCAGAATAGTTTACGTTTACTCAGTATCAGAAGTACCCAAAGAGGACGTTGAAGTATTGAAAAAATATAAATATGTTCATTCTTTTGAAGAAATAGTCAAAGAAAGAGATGCACCTTTAAACCCATTACCACATCAACAATTTGCTTAAAAGTTAAAACAAACTTATGAAAGGCCGTCCCAATTGACGGCCTTTTTTATTTGTGATATCATATGAGATAAATCTTATAGGAGAAAAGAATGCAGATTAAAAAATCTAAAATGTCGGGAAAGCTTTTATATTTAGATGCTATTAATTCAAATACGCTATCGAATGAATTTTGTATAAAAGAACACCAATCACCCGTTAAAAATAAAATATGTAAAAAATGTTTTTCTTTTGCCATGCTAGAAAGTTATCGATCTAATTGCATTCCAAACTTTGAAAACAATAGTGTAGCTTTATCGACTATGATTCATACTGATTATAGCTATTTAAAATTTAGGAACAATATTGTTCGATTGCATGGACATGGTGAGCTTATAAATCAAACTCACTTGCATAACTTTGTTGAACTGGTGAAATTTTTTCCAAAGCACACTTTTGCGTTATGGTCTAAGAGAATAGATATTGTTAGAAAATATTTTAAAACTAATAAAATACCCGCTAACTTAATTCTAGTTTATTCCAACCCTATTGTTGATAAAGTAATGACTAAAATTCCACGACCTTTTCATAAAGTTTTTAATAATGTTTCCAAATATTATACTGGCGGAGATGAAAATTGTACTGGTCAAAAATGCAATGATTGTAGACTTTGTTATAAATTTGACGCGGAGAATATTATTATTGAACAAGAGAAATTTTATGGGAGAAAGTAAATGAAAGAAAATTGGAAATATATAGTATGGGTAGGTGGTGTAGATGATTACTACACTACTTATGAAAGAGCAAAAGAACATTATGACGAGTGGATAAAACAAGGATACGATGATGTAATTTTAGAAAAAATAGAAAAGGAGAAAGTAAATGAAAGTTATAAACACAAAATCACAAACTTCAATTAGAGAATTATTAGATAACCTTAATCGAAGTGATGGAGATATAATAGCCGTCAATATATCAAACCATAATTATATTAAGGAGGATATAAACCATATTAATTTAACCTTTTATGATGATGTACTAGCTTTACCAAAAGGCCATTATATTTTATTAGGAGCGATAGAAACTATAACAATAGAATCTGATGGAAGTCACGTTGTGGCTAACTAGGAGAAAGTAAATGAAACTATATAATTCGGACTTTGTTAGAATGAAAAATGGTAAGCTTGTTGAAAGCTTAGATGTAATTTATCATATAACGAGCTTGCATGAAGAGGAATTACATGAAGCTAAAAAACATGGTGAGATATTTGTTAGAATGACAGAACTGCCGAAGAACTTGCAAAAAAAGTATTTAAATCATTTTAAAATGCACTCTAATACTTATAATGAAGAAACTCAGCTAGGCGTTTATTGTGATAAGGCCAATTATTAATGAAATAGCTAAAGAAAGGGAAACCATTAAATGAGCGGGATTTATTCCCGCTTTTTTTATAATCCTACAAATAGAAATTTCTATTTGCATTATGATACGCTATAAGATAATATAGGATATCAGGATTTTCCTGATTAATTTTAATGTCAAAAATGGAGAAAAGAAATGACACATACTATTGAAAATTCAAATGGTCAGTTAATGGCTTTAATGAAAAAAGTACAAGAGCAAAATTCAAGAAGCTTCGATTTTACTGCACCAACTAATCGTTTACAAATACAAACTTTAAATCGGGACGGAAGCCCCGCAGATGATAGCGACCAATCAAATGTTAGCCGTATTGTAGTAGAACGGGAGCATGGAGAGCCCACTCATATGTTTAGGGCTAATGAGGTGGCTTTATCGCAAATAGGCCAAAGAGCGGGCATTGATTCCCGTACGATGCAACGCTTGCAACAAGGATATCCAACTCAGTTTGATAGTGTAATAAACGCTATTTGGCAAAAAGAGCCAAAAAATACAATGGTTAGAACATTTATGGATTCGGATACTAAAGGAATCGCTAGAGCCATATTATCAGATAAATTTAAAACTTTTGATAATACAAACTTATTAGAATCCGCAATACCGCAGTTAATGAATTCTGAAGCCCAGTGGAAAGTAGTGAATGCGGACGTTACCGATAAAAGACTTTACTTGCGGTTAAAGTCGGAAGTTTATACTGGTGAGGGAGCTAACAAAGGAGACTTGATGGCTTCTGGAATCGGGCTTTCTAATAGTGAAGTCGGAGCGGGAAGCGTACAAGTTTATCAAATGTACTGGACGCTCGCGTGCCTAAATGGAATGCAAACTGAAAATCGCCATAGGCAATCCCATATAACAAGCTCGCAGTCAGATGGAGATACTTGGAAAATGCTCACTGCGGAAGCGAAAGAAGCAGACAATAAAGCTCTTGAATTAAAAGTTAGAGATTTAGTAGCGGGATATACTTCGCGTGATTCTTTTGATGAAGTTCTCGAAAAAATGCAAAAAGCGGGAGAAGACCTTATTGAGGGAAGCCCCCAAACCGCCGTTGAAAATTTGGGAAAAGTTATTAACCTAACTAAAAAAGAAACAAGCTCAGTTCTCGATGGATTAATGGCCACTATAGGACAAGAGGGCTATGCAGGAGCTCCCGTAAGCAGGGCAACCATGATTAACGCGGTTACTAACGTTGCCAATACTGTTGAAGCCGATCTAACGGACGACTGGCAAAGGCGGGGCGGGCAAATACTAGAGCTCAGTAAATCGGACTGGAATCGCGTAGCGGTAGCTGCTTAAAACGTCCACACAATTTATTTTTAAAAGGCGGGGCTTTACTCCCGCCTTTTTTTATGCGAATAATCTTATATCGTTTAAATTATTAATGGAAAGGATATATTATGAGCGATTCAATAGAACAAAAAGATCAATTATTTGAGATGATAAATAATGGTTTTAAAGGATTATTTCAATTAAATCAAAAGCAATCTTCTTTTAACGTAGAAGATATAAATAGAATGGTAGAAGATAAACTAGCGGAGCAAAATATTGTAACTACAGACGATTTTGATAGCCAGTTATCAAATTATAACGTGATAACTACCGACAACTTAGAAGAGGAAATATCAAATAATGTCGATATAATAGGCTTATTGGTTAATGATTTTAAAAATAGTCGATGGAATAGGAGAAAATAAAACCGCGTTTAAACCGCGTTAAAGCCCCGCTGAATTGACGGCGGGGCTTTTTTATGAGAGAGTTCTTATATTGTTAATTTTGGAGAAAAGAAAATGCCTTTAAACTGGGACATAGCGGAAACAACCGCTTATAAAAATAAAGATAAATATGAAAACTTTAATTGGATTTTAGATGCGGTTGTTTTCTCGACAATGGCCGTAGATATAGGCCAAATAAAAAACGAAGAACTAGCACACCAGTTCGTTGATCGTATTTTGTTGCTTGAGTCTAATTTTGGTTATTTATATAAACGACATGATAAATCTTTATTAGCTGATAGATCGCTCATAATTGATTTTATAGGGCTTAGAACTAACGTCAGTTTTAAAAACTTTAATACATGGTATAAAACTAAGATTGTTGAAAGGCGGGCTGATTATGTTAATGATTCAGTTCATGGAAAATATAGGAGATTTGAAATTGTCAGCTAAAAGAATTGGAACTTTGTTAAAACGAGGGGCAGAATTAAAAATAACCCGCCCACAAGCGGAAGCCTTAAAACATTTATATAATTGGCACGATATAAAAAACCGCCTTGGATTAACTTATTTAGAATTTAGGCGTAGTTTAAGAGCTGTTATTGGTTGTGATGACTTAGTGATAATTGATTGTGGCGGAATATGTGTAGGAATAACTCTAGAAGGCCACCGCCACAGCTAACAGCAAAACACCCCGCAAAAAGCCCGCTGAATTGACGGCGGGCTTTTTTTATGCGAATAATCTTATATATTAATTAACACGGAGAAAAAGAAAATGATTAAAGATAAAATAAACGATCTATTAAATAATATAATAGAAGATGAAAACGACCCCACCCGCCGAGCTTTTCGCGGTTGGATTGGCGGAGATTATGGAGAACATATCTATCACAGAAACATGGCAAGAATAGCGGAAGCAACCACGTTTAAAAAATTGCGATCTTTTGTAATTGAACAATTTACTTCTTTTATTGCACATGAAGCGGGCGGTTCATATGGATACGCTCAAAAGGCCATAGTCAATTATTATAAGCACATGGATTTATTAACTGGACGCGATAACGGGGAACATTTGGAGCGGTTAACTTATTTTTTAATTGAAGAAATCGATCAAACTTATACCGAGCTTTACCCCGACACTAACAGAGCACCGATAACAGAAGCGGGAGAAAATGCAATATGCTAGATTTAATTACTTTAATTTTTATGTTAATGCTTCCGATTATTTTATTTATGTTAATTGTAATAATGACAATTAGAAGATAAGACCGCCGGGCTTCAGAAGCTCCAAAAGCCCGCCCGATTCATTTTGGCGGGCTTTTTTTATTAAAACGGCTTGTTTTAAAGCTCATCAGATAGGCAAAAGGAAACCTTTTGATAGGATAGAACCCATTTATTATTGCATTCTTACCGCATCAGGGAGAATGAAAGAACGCAAGAAAAAACCGCATCAGGGGGAATCAATATATAGTATTTGCTGCCGACACCTGACAAACTACATATTGCGTTTTATGGTTAAACAAGCCCCGCCCCGCGTCCCGCTGTTAGCTCAGATCGTACCGCGTCCCGATTCGCGTGTATAATTGACCGCAGACCGCCGAATCCGTTCCCGATTAACGGGAAGGCCTACCGCCTTCCTCCGCCAGCTCCAACCCGTCCCGCTCCAGAAGCGTACCGCCTTGGAGTCATTTGGTCGGGAACGCGTCCCGCGGTTACTGGTTACTTGATTCGGCGGGATTCCGCGGTTTTTTAAGATTTTTCCAGATTCGGCGGGCACTCGGACCGGAGAACGGGGTCATGGTCCATGTTTATCGCAAATAATATATAGTATTTTTTTACGAAATACGTTAATATAAGATAAAACCCACAGGTACCCTATGGGTCCCCCGGAGTAGGAATGGAAATACAGGAAATAACCGCAAAAAGATTAAAGCTCGAATTACGATTAGAGCAGTTAAAAAAAATTGATTATTCAAAAAATAATTTTTTATATTTTGTTAAAACAATTTGGCCTGAATTTATTGCAGGGGCCCATCATAAAATTATTTCAGACAAATTAGAAAAAATTGCATCGGGCGAGTTAAAACGTTTGATTGTTAATATGCCTCCCAGACACACAAAATCTGAATTTGCCAGTTATCTTTTTCCAGCGTGGATGATTGGCCGCAAACCTAACATGAAAATCATTCAAGCAACGCACACGACAGAACTTGCGGTTAGTTTTGGTCGTAAGGTAAAAAATCTTTTGGAACGGGACGATTATAAAGAAATCTTTCCTGATGCCCATTTATCTGCCGACAGTAAGGCATCGGGCCGTTGGGATACAAAAGCGGGTGGTATGTATTACGCCGTGGGTGTCGGATCAAACTTAGCTGGTCGTGGCGGCGACCTTATTGTCATTGATGATCCTCATTCAGAACAAACGGCTATGTCCACTTCTGGTTTTGAAGATGCATGGGATTGGTACACAGGGGGCCCCCGACAGAGACTGCAGCCCGGCGGCTCTATTGTTCTTGTCCAGACCCGGTGGTCAGAAAAAGATATGACGGGGCAATTAATAAAAGCTATGGCTAAAGACCCGTTAGCCGATCAATGGGAGGTGATAGAACTTCCTGCTGTCATGCCAAGCGGAGCAGCGTGTTGGCCTGAATACTGGTCTTTAAAAGATTTAGAATCGGTTAAGGCTTCGATACCACCGTCTAAATGGAATGCACAGTATCAGCAAAACCCGACAGGAGATGACAATGCTATTATTCCAAGAACATGGTGGAGAAGATGGAAAAAGAAAAACGTCCCTGACTTAAAATATGTTATACAAAGTTACGATACGGCCTTCACGAAACGCGAAACTTCTGATTATTCCGCCATCACTACTTGGGGTGTTTTTTCACCGGAAGAAGGGGGACCCCCTGGTTTAATATTATTAGACAGTAAAAAGGGACGTTGGGATTTTCCAGAATTAAAAAATAAAGCCTTACAAGAGTTTGAATATTGGGACCCCGATACTGTAATCGTGGAAGCCAAGGCAAGCGGGCTTCCTTTGACTCACGAACTGCGAAACACGGGCATTCCTGTTGTAAACTTTACACCCTCAAAAGGAAATGATAAGGTATCCAGAGTTCATTCTGTATCTCCTTTATTTGAAGCAGGTATGGTTTGGGCCCCCGAAGAAACTTTTGCGGACGAAATGATAGAAGAATGCGCCGCTTTTCCAAATGGGGAGTATGATGATTTGGTGGACAGCATGACACAGGCTTTAATGCGTTACAGGCAAGGTAACTTTGTTAACCTGCCGTCAGACGATTGGGGCCCCGAAGATAAAGAAATAAGGGTAAGGGCATATTATGGCTGAAGGTTTTAAACCCGGAGAAGCTAATGTATTGGAGGCGGACTTATCGGGGTTAAAAAAATTAGGCAAAGGTATTGGCGGATACTTTAAAGACAAAGCTACTGACGCAATGAATTTAGTAGCTATGCCTGGAAGAATATTACAGGGGGAACCTTTTTCGGATCAGGAACTTAGGAGTGGAGCCTCTGGTTTAGCGGGTTTAGTAACAGGCGGCGGTTTACTGGCATCAAGTGTAAAAAAGGGACCCGGAGAAGCTTTATTAGGAATGAACGTCCGTGGTAAAGACATAAACTTGGGTTCTAAAAGTATTATTGAGGGCCCTGATAAGAAAAAAAGATTATTAATTCTATCCTGTGGCGGTAAAAAATGTAGCGATATAGACGCTGTACAAGCGTTAGACCGGTACACGGGGCCCATGTACCAGCAGGTAAAAAAATCTATTCGTGAAAAAACAATACCCGAAGATTTGGATATTGCCATATTGTCTGCGGAACACGGCCTTATAAGCCCTAAACTACCCATAAAAAATTATGATACAATTATGACACCGGACAGGGCAAAGAAGTTATTGTCAGACCCCGATCAGGTTAATCGTATTAAAAATACTGTATCGGGATATGAAGAAGTTATTGTGCAGGGTAGCCCAAAATACAGTGGTGTGGTAGAAGAAGCAACAAAAGGTGTTTCTAATATTAAAAAAATAGAAGGTTCCTATTTAAACATGCGCGGTCAGTTAGGTAAATTTTTGAGAGGGGAAGAGTAGTGGCTGAAGGTTTTATGCGTCACATTCAATGGCTACGAGGAAAACCCTATGCGCTTGGTTTGCACAGAAAATCAGGGACGTTTGGCTGGAACAGTTTAATGGATGACGAAAAAGATGCCTTACGTTTTGAAAGAGATTGGCATAGTAAGTATGATTTAACAGACGATCAGTATACTATTAAATTTAAAAACGGAGGCGGGGTGGGGTCCCTTCCTGAAGCCCCTACAATAAACAAAGTTTTACAAAAAGGCATTGCGAACACGGGCTATGTACCTAATTTTATTAAAAGAGCAATAAACCCTGAAGGGCTTTCCGTTGAAACAGAAGGCCAACCTTCGACTGTTCGTATGATGACAACCGAAGTTGACGGAGTTCATTACGCCCACCCCAGCATTTTTCCAATAGAAACACCGATGGGCCCTGCTTTAACACAGCTTGACGGGAAGAAAGCAGCGGAAAAAGCTTTTTCTGAGGGGGAGTACCTTAAATTTGACAATGCGGAAGAAGCTGATTTTTTTGCAAAAAATTTTACAAAAGAAATAACAAGGAGGTAAACATGGAGAGAGAAGAACAACTTTTAAAGGCGGATGGCTTTGACAAAGCTATTTTAGGAGTAGGTAGAAGGTGCAGTAAACCGGACTTACTTGTTTATGATTACGACAAATGTTGCGAAATACTTGTGAAACGTGATAAGATGACGTATGAAGAAGCAGAAGAATTTATGGAATTTAATGTCGTGGGGGCATGGGTAGGTGAAACAACACCTGTTTTTGTACACACTAATAAAGAAGCATTATTTGAAATAGTTGAGGTAAACTTAGATGGCAAAACCGCCCATTAATCTTATTGAAAGAAACGTTCCTTCCCAACTTGACCCTGCGGACCTCGAAGCAGAAATTGAGTTGGAAGTTCCCGGAAGTTTTGAGCCAAAACAAGCGGGGGACATAGAAGGCGACCCTAACATTGAAATAGAAGTAGAGGAAGACGGCGGGGTAGTAGTTGATTTTGATCCTGCCGCTACTTTGAACGAAAACAAAGATGAAAACTTTTTTGAAAACTTAGCTGAAAATCTATCTAATGAAGAATTAAGCCGGTTAGGAAATGATTTATTAGCTGAGTATGATGCTAATAAATCAAGCAGGCAGGAATGGGAAGATGCTTTTACCAATGGGCTGGAACTTTTGGGATTTTCATATTCGGAACGGTCAGAACCTTTTCGCGGAGCAACAGGCGTAACCCATCCGCTTCTTTCAGAAGCCGCCGTCCAGTTTCAGGCACAGGCATTTAATGAACTGTTACCCCCTGGGGGCCCTGTCAGAACAACGGTTATGGGAAGTTTAACGTCTGATAAACAAAATCAGGCCCAGCGTGTAAAAGATTTTATGAATTATTACATTACCTGTGTAATGGAAGAGTATACACCTGAATTTGACCAGATGCTTTTTTACTTGCCGTTGGCAGGGTCTACTTTCAAAAAGGTGTATTATGACGAATCGTTGGGCAGGGCGGTTAGTAACTTTGTTCCAGCGGACAATCTGATTGTCCCTTACGAAGCCAACGACTTGGAAACATGCCCTAATATTACTCATGTTGTAAAAATAAATTTGAACGAATTGCGTAAAAAGCAGTTATCAGGGTTTTATCTTGATATACCCGTGTTACCACAACAAGGAGCGGGTAGTGATTTATCAAGCGAATTAGATCAGTTAAAGGGCATGGAACCTTCCCAGATTGATTATGACTGCACTTTACTTGAATGCCATGTTGATCTTGACCTTGACGGTTATCAGGAAATGGGGGAAGACGGAGAACCTACCGGTATAAAAATACCTTACATTGTGACAATCAGTCAGGATAATGGTCAAATCCTTTCTATCCGAAGAAATTATAAAGAAGAGGATTCTTTAAGAAAAAAGATACAATATTTTGTTCACTACAAGTTTTTGCCCGGTTTTGGGTTTTACGGACTTGGGTTGATACATACGATAGGAGGGTTGTCGCGAACCGCGACTGCTGCACTGAGACAGTTGATCGATGCGGGAACTTTATCGAACCTTCCTGCGGGCTTTAAAGCTCGCGGCCTACGGATCAGGGACGATGAAGACCCACTGCAACCGGGAGAGTTTCGTGATGTAGACGCTCCGGGAGGTGCGATACGCGATTCCTTGATGCCGCTTCCTTTTAAAGGCCCGGACCAGACATTATTTCAATTGCTTGGCTTTGTAGTTCAAGCAGGACAGCGATTCGCTACAATTACAGATTTAAAAGTGGGTGATGGAAACCAGCAGGCAGCCGTAGGCACCACAATAGCCATGATGGAACAGGGCTCACGGGTCATGTCCGCTGTTCATAAACGTCTTCATTACGCTATGCGGATGGAGTTTAAGCTTTTATCAAAGGTAATGTCGGATAGTTTGCCGGAAGAGTATCCTTATTCAATAGAAGGGGTGGATTCTACCATAAAAGCACAGGATTTTGATGACCGTGTAGACATTATTCCGGTATCCAATCCTAATGTATTTAGTCAGGCCCAAAGAATAGCTTTAGCCCAGACACAGATGCAGTTAGCTTCAGCGGCTCCTGATATGCATAATATGTATGAAGTTTATCGGGACATGTACGAAGCTTTAGGGGTTCGTGATATAGATAAATATTTAAATGCCCCTGCTTCTGATAAACCAACACCAAAAGACCCGGCACAGGAGAATATCGATGCTATGGATCAGACCCCCCTTGTGGCCTTTCCGGAACAAAATCATGAAGCGCATATCATGGCGCATTTGGTTTTTGGCGGTACGCCTTCGGTATCAGCGTTACCTCCCGTGGGAATGGCCTTACAAAAGCATGTTATGGAACATGTTAAATTTCAGGCTCAACAAAGGGCAATGGCAGAAATGCAGAAAGTTCGCCAAGCGGCTCCTCAAGCGGCTCCTCAAGCTGAACCTTCTCAAGAAGAAATAGTGCAAATGGAAGCGTTAACCGCGCAATATGTAGCGGAAGGCTTGCAGCAGGTTCAGCAGTTAAGCCAGCAATTAAGCGGGGCCGGTGCTCCAGACCCTGTTGTCGAGTTGAAACAGCAGGAATTGCAGCTTAAAGCGCAACGCGATCAGGCGGATATGCAGAATAATCAGGCAGAATTGCAGCTTAAAAACAAGCAAATCGATCAATCGGGCGCTATTTCACGCGAAAGAATAGAAAGTCAGGAAACAATGACAACGGATCGTATAGATGCGGCGAGAGAGCGTGAAGTTATGAAGCAACAAGCCGCAATGCGTAAAGAAAAAACCAACCCAAGGAGAGATAAATGAGTAAAGTTAGAATTGTTACCGGGAAAGCAACAGCTAGAATGGTAAAAGACGATAATAATTATAAGTTAAAACAAGTTTCGACCCCAAAAGGCGAATTAAAACGCAAACAATGCAACGGAATGGGTGCCGCTGTCAAAGGTGGTAGTTATTTAGGCGTATAATGACTGCTAAAAAACTGCAAAAAGACAGTAAATATTTAAAACATGACCTTGATGGTGACGGAATTGTCACGGATGAGGAAATTGCCCGCGAAGAACGGATAATTCGCCTTGAAAACAACGATAAAATGCAGGATCAACAGCGACTTATCTGTTGGGTGTCTTCTATTTCATCAATAATATTAATTGTTTTAGTTTTAAGCCCGGTTGTTCCCGATACAAGGGTTGAAATGTGTACCGCCCTGCTTTCGACCTATATAGTGGCAAATTTAGGCATAGTGGCGACTTTTATGACAACCACAGCTTTTACCAGATCGAAAGAAAACGGTAATGGAAAGTGAAATTAATATGGGTATTAATGGTTTTTATTTCAGGAACGGTGCAGGAAAGTGTCTATTTCGATAATCTTAATACATGCTTGGAATATGCAGAGCGAGTCCGTGCACAAAACTGGCATCAAAGCAGGGCAGGAGACAAAATTTGGGTTAAAGCTTATTGCGTCCCTCAAAAGGTGGATAAAAAAGAAGGCAAGTGAAGTTCCAAAATATTTAACAGGGAAGGAGAAAAAAAATGGCTAAAAGAGGAAGACCGCGTAAAAGAGCAAGAGATGAAAAAGGACAGTATGTAGGAGATGATCCTTTCACAGAAGCTAATGAAGCATGGGTTGAAAGTAAAAAAACTATTTTTGAGCTTGTGAAAGAATTTGTTGGAACAAAAAAAAGGAAGCCGTTTTTTAAATGGCTGACAAGTAAGTAATGTATGAATATAAAGTAAAAGAAGTCGTTAAAGTCGTTGACGGCGATACCATAGATGTGGTTATTGACCTCGGTTTTGATCTTTTTAAGAAAGAACGGGTTCGATTGGCGGGTATAGACACCCCTGAAAGCCGTACTCGTGACCTTGAAGAAAAAAAACTTGGTCTGGAAGCTAAAAAATACCTTGAAATTCACTTGCAAGGTGCAAACGAAATTATAATTCAAACTGAAAAAGACGGTAAATATGGTCGTATGCTTGGCTGGATTACTTTAGACGATGATGTAACGCCTTTTAACCAGTTTATGGTAGATCGTGGGTATGCTTGGCAATATGATGGCGGTAAAAAACAAAAAGATTTAAACGACTTGAGAGTTAAAAGAGGTTTAATAGAAGAAGTTTAATGGAAGTTATTGTTCAAGACGATTTTATTGAAGAAAGATTAGAAAAAGGTTTATGTCCTAAATGTATGGTTAAATTAACTTATGTTGAGGTTCATGGACATTATCAATGCATTGCTTGTAAAGGGGTAATAAGCGAATGTTGTAGTGGAGAAACAGCAGAAAATGAGTAAACAACTAAATATATCAGACAGTAGTAATATTACAATTCCATTAAGAAACTTAATCAGTATGATTGCACTTACTGGGTTATCTGTCTGGTTGTATTTTGGATTGACAGAAAGACTTACTTTTTTAGAACATCAAATGGAGATGCTTACCATAGAGGTAGAAGAAAATGATGCTTGGATTGATGGATGGCAACCACCAGAAAGTGTAAAAGAAAGCATTACACGAATGAGAGAAATAGAAATGCAGTTAAATTTATTAGATCAAAAAGTTACATTATATACAGAAGATGTACCGATAGAATAAAGTTATGGACTCCCCTAATTTTAATATTTCATTAATAAGATTAAGGATTTAAAAAAATTGTGTATTACAAGATACAAAATGGGAGTCCACCAAAAAAAGGAGTAAAATTATGAGTTTATACAGAAATATTCATGCCAAGAGAAAAAGAATTGCCGCCGGAAGCGGGGAAAAAATGAGAAAACCTGGTACTAAAGGTTCTCCAACGGCTGCGAATTTTAGAAGAGCGGCAAAGACTGCAAAAAAACCTAAAAGAAAAGTGTAATGGCTCGTAAACAAGACAATATGCCTGCTCGAAATAAGAAAAACTTTCGTTCTACTAAAAGTGGAGCGGGAATGACGGCGGCGGGAGTAAAAGCCTATCGCCGTGCAAATCCGGGTTCTAAATTAAAAACAGCGGTTACAGGCAAAGTTAAAAAGGGCAGTAAAGACGCAAAAAGAAGAAAATCTTATTGTGCAAGGTCTGCGGGACAAATGAAAAAATTTCCAAACGCAGCCAAAAATCCAAATAGTCGATTAAGACAAGCAAGGAGAAGATGGAAATGTTAGGGTTATCATCAATTATTGGACCAATAAGTTCTCTCGCGGGAACTTGGTTGCAAGGCAGAGTGGATAAAGCCAAGGCAGAAACTGAAGTCAAGGTAGCTAAAGCCAAAGCGGAAGCAGAGGTTTACAAGACTTCAGCTACGTCAGAAATGCTTAATGAGCAAGCATTGACTGCTCAAATGGCAGGGAGCTGGAAAGACGAATTTTGGACCATTATTTTTGGAGGGGTATTAGTAGCATCCTTCTTGCCGTGGAGCCAACCTTTTGTTAAAGAAGGATTTATTTTTCTAGAAGAATCTACACCTCAGTGGTTCTCCACATGTTTATATATTTGTATTGGGAGCTCATTTGGGTATAGGTTCGGTAAAACAGGGTTACAGTTAATGAATAAAAAGAACGGTAAATAAATGGATGCGATAAGTCTATCAGAATATGTGATGAAGCTTGTAAAAAATAGGCGAAATCACATACTTGACATGTTGTCTAGTGATGGTGTAAAGAATATGGAACATTACAAAGAACTTATGGGAAACCTAAGTTCACTAGATTATATTGAACAGGAACTCAAGAGCCTGCTAAATAAACAGGAGCGAATAGATGACTAAAGCTACGGCAGTAAATATTGATGAAGTATATATTAAACCTAATGATCGTGTATTAGACCCACAACTTTTAAGTAAATCTTTGATGGAAAGAATGCCCACACCTACTGGGTGGCGACTTCTTGTTTTACCTTACAAAGGAAAAGGAAAAACAGAAGGCGGTGTTTTCTTGCCTGATAAAGTGATTGATGAACATCAAGTCTCTACTCAAGTAGGGTATGTTCTTAAAATGGGACCTTTGGCTTTTCAAGATAAGGAAAAATTTCCTAAAGGAGCTTGGTGTCAAGAAAAAGATTGGGTGATATTTGCCCGTTATTCGGGTTCTCGTTTTAAAATAGAAGGCGGGGAAGTTAAAATTCTTAATGATGACGAAATTCTCGCTACAATTTTAAACCCTGAAGATATTTTACATAGTTGAGGTTAAACATGGCAACGGCAAAACAAAAACAAGGCGAATTAGATTTAGAAGTGGAACCACGGGAGCAACCCGTTGAAATAGAGTTGGATTCTAAAAACCAAGAAGCAGTTCAAGTTTCTTCTGATGTAGAAGTAGTAGAAGAAAGTGAACAAGAGCAGACTGTATCCGAATCAAAAAAACGTATTGATCGTTTAACAAAAAAGATGAGAGAAGCCGAGAGGCGTGAACAGGAAGCTGTAAATTATGCGAAACAGGTAAAAGCAGAAGCAGAAGACCTTAAAGGGCGTTTAAAGAACCTAGATCAAGGATATGTTACAGAATACTCCCAAAGGGTGGACAGTGAATTAGCTGCCGCTGAAGCTTCTCTAAGGACCGCTATGCAGTCGGGAGACACTGACGCTACTATAGAAGCACAAAAAAAGTTATCAGAGCTTTCTGTTGCAAAGGAAAGGGTTCGTTTGGCAAAAGCACAACAGCCAAAAGAAACAGAAGTTCCTGTTTCTAACGAGGCTCAAGCTCCTGCAAATTATCAGCAGCCCCTTTCAAAGCAGCCCGCTCCTCCGCCTGATCCAAAAGCAACGGAATGGGCTGAAAGAAATGAATGGTTTGGTCAGGATGATGCTATGACTTATGCTGCTTTTGGTATACATAAAAAATTAATTGAAGAAGAAGGGTTTGACCCGAAGACTAATGAGTATTATACTGAATTGGATAGGCGAATGGTGGAAGAGTTTCCACATAAGCTTAACAGTAACGGAAACGGAAGCCGAAGACCCGCCCAAAATGTTGCTTCCGTAACAAGAACCGCTAAAGGAACCGGGCGCAAAAGACGAGTAAAACTATCATCTAGCCAAGTTGCAATGGCAAATAAACTAGGGGTACCACTCGAAGAATATGCAAAATACGTTAAGGAGTGAATAAATGTCAGATACGATTAAAGAAATAGATGTTAACGGCGTAGACCGCACTTCTCGCGCTAATAAGACTAGAGCCAAGCAAACACGGCGTAAGCCTTGGGCACCGCCGTCAATACTAGAATCACCACCTGCCCCGGAAGGTTATCGGCATCGTTGGATACGATCAGAAGTTCGTGGATTTGATGATACAAAGAATATTTCATCAAGACTTCGTGAAGGTTATGAACTTGTGAGGAAAGACGAGTATCCAGATTTTGAAGCCCCGGTTATTGAATCAGGAAAGTATACAGGTGTTTTTGGACAAGGAGGGCTAGTCCTTGCACGAATACCCGAAGAGACAGCACAGGAAAGAAATGCGTATTTTAATGAAAAAACGCAGGACCAAATGAACGCTGTAGATTCTGATATGATGCGAGAAAATTCTCATTCAACCATGACGATTAGTAAACCTGATCGTCAATCAAGAGTAACTTTTGGTGGTCCTCGAAAATGATCACCTGCTGTTTAAAAGGAGAGACTAAAAAATGGCAAACACTTTAACTGGTGGCTATGGTCTTCGTCCAATTGGTTTAGTGGGTAGTGGCGTTAATTCAACGGGCACAACTCAATATGAGATTGCAAATAACTATACAACAGCTATATATCGCGGCGGTATTGTTATACCGTTAGCTGGTGGTACAATTGCTATATCCGATCAGGCTGTAGCACCACTAGGCGTTTTATCTGGAGTACAGTATGTGGACTCAACAACTAAAAAACCAACTTGGCTGAACTATTGGCCCGGATCAAATAGTGTGAGCGTTGACACGAATCATCCTGTCAAAGCTTACGTTTGGGATAATCCAATGCAACTATATACAGTTGTTGCGGATGGCACAAATACAGATAGAGATACTGCATTAGCGGATACTTTTAGCAATTGCGACATGGCAAGTGTTAATAGTGGTAGCACTGATACAGGGGCATCTTCTGATATGTTGGACATTAGTTCTGCTGCTACAACAAATACACTTGATATTCGTATTGTGGGTCTTTATGATGATCCCGCAAATGCAGATTATTCTGCAAAAGGACATCAATATGTTGTAAGACTTAATGGTCACTTTAACAACGGTAATACCATTGCAGTTGGTACTTACGCTACAACTGGATTATAGGAGAGTTTAAATGGCAATATCTAGAGCACAACTAGCGAAAGAGCTAGAACCTGGATTAAACGCTTTATTCGGACTTGAATATAGTCGTTATGAAAATGAACATTCTGAGGTTTTTGAAGAAGAATCTTCAGATAGAGCATTTGAAGAAGAAGTAATGTTAGCGGGCTTTACAAACGCTCCTGTCAAAGAAGAAGGTTCAGCTATAACCTTTGACGATGCACAGGAAACGTATACAGCTCGTTATACAATGGAGACTATTGCTTTAGCTTTCTCAATTACTGAAGAAGCTATAGAGGATAATCTTTATGACAGACTTGCTTCTCGTTACACAAAAGCTTTAGCCCGTTCAATGGCACAAACTAAGCAAATTAAAGCTGCTGCTATTTTAAACAATGCATTTAGTTCTTCATCACCGATTGGCGATGGAGTTGCTTTATGTTCTTCTTCGCATCCGTCACTTAGCGGAAATCAGCGCAATTTATTAAGCACTGCTTCCGATCTCAATGAGACTTCTCTTGAGCAAATGCTAATTGACATTGCTGGAATAACAGATGAGCGTGGTTTAAAAGTAGCTATTCGAGGAATGAAATTAGTTATTCCAAAGGAGCTTCAGTTCATTGCAGAACGTTTAATGGCAACAAACTTGCGTGTAGGAACTTCGGATAATGATACAAACGCTATCAAATCTATGGGGATGCTTCCTCAAGGTGCGGTGGTTAATCATTTTCTAACAGACACCGATGCGTTTTTTATTAAAACAGATGCACCTAATGGTTTTAAATTATTTAATAGAACCCCTATCAAAACAGCTATGGAAGGTGATTTTGATACAGGAAATATGAGATTTAAAGCTAGAGAGCGTTATTCTTTCGGTGTTTCTGATTGGCGTTGTGTATTCGGTACTCCCGGAGCATAAAGCTTTTTTTATAAACAAGTGTAAAAGGGCGACTTGATAGTCGCCCTTTTTTATTATATAGTATAAATACCTTGACTGCATTATGCAGACTAACCCTAGACAAGGAGGACTTATATGGGTAATTCAACTTTTTCTGGTCCGGTTCGGTCCGAGAACAATTTTGATCTTGTAAGTAAAAATACAACTACAGGATTAATTCAAGACAGAACTCTTGGTGCAGGCATAAAAGATGCACGAAGATATTATTTGGAAGAATGGTTTAAAAAGAAACCGGGGCTTAACGCTGTTTCAATTATTGATCCCGATGCAGATAGTGCATCAGCTCTAGCGGCATATGTTATTGCTAACAGGGATTTTGAAACATTAGGTACTAACATGACAACTGCTTTGACTACTTTTTCAGCTACACATAGTGGTATTTTAATGACCACTGCTGGTGCTGATCAGGATCAAGCAATTCTTTTACCTCACTTAGATACTAACCAAACATCTTGGAGCAGTACTAAATGGGGGACTGAAAATTCAGTAGAATGGGAATGTTCAATTTCATTGCCTGCGATTGATAACCAAAAAGTTTGGGCGGGTTTAAAGTTAACTAATGATCAATTAGTTGCAACGGATGCTAACCAAATCTTTTTTAAGTTTCAGACTGATGCTACAAACTCTGAAGCATTTGATGATTATACTTATTGGCACTTAGTACACAGTATTGGTGGAACTGACTATATTAGTCAAATCCCGGTTACTGTTGCAGCCGATACACCTTATCACTTAAAAATTGTTATCGATAGTGATAGAAAAGCTACATGTTTCATAAATGGTATACAGTACAATATTACTGATACTTCAGGTAGCACAGGCGGCACTGCAGTAACAGCAGTACAACCAAGTACGGCAGCAGCTAAAACAGCAGCTTTAACTGATGATGTGGATTTCATTCCATACATTGGCATTGAAGCAGGTGCGGCAGCAGCGGAGGCCATAAACGTTCATTATCAATGCATTAGCAGAAACGTTTTTGAATAAAATTTAAGTGGGGGTGAAATTCCCCCATATTTTTAAGGAGAATTGTATGGGAACTTCAGATGTAAAGGCCGTAACGGTAAATGACGAAAATGCCGCAGACGCGGATCGGTTAGTTACAGCAGCAAGACCAGATACATCAGCAACTATGGCAGCTACTACTCACGCAGGGGGTGCTGCTAGAAATGTTACTGTTACTACTGCTGGAACGGGAGATAACGGCAAAACCTGTACTATTACAGGAACTGATGTTTTTGGGGATGCTATGACAGAAGTTATAACATCAACAAGTTCAGCAGAAACTGTTGCAGGGGCTAAGTATTTCTTAACAGTATCCGCTGTCGAATGTTCAGCAAAATATGCTGCTAATATAACAGTTGGTTCTGGCACACTTTGTGCTCAAGCTATTGGAGATGGTTCTAGAATTAGGTTAAAAGGTATGTCTATTATTTCAGGGGGAACAGCGGGAACGGTATCGTTTTATGATGGGGCTCCAGAAGATGGCACTGTTTTGTTTAAAGCAAGAACCATAGGCACGGCTAATACTGCTACTGATAGGACAATACCCGAACAAGGTGTTTTGTTTGCAAGTGGAATGAGTGTTGAATATACTTTAGATGTAGCTGACATGATGACTTTCTTTTACGCTTGATAAAAATGAGTATAACTAAAAAAATGACGCAATCGCAAAAGTTAGAAGTAGCTCTTGCTCGTCTAGAAGAACGTGTACAAGCCCTTCAGGAAGACATGCGAGAGATGCGGGGGGATATAAGTGAACTTCGAGAAACAGCTAATCGTTGGAAAGGTGCTTTTTGGGTAATTATGGGATTAGGCGCAATTGCAGGGGTTGTTGGTAATTTAACTATTGGATGGTTTAAATAAAGGAGAAGATAATGGCAAATTTAAAAAAACCAACAAGTAAAGGTTTAAAAAAACTACCTAAAAAAGTTAGAAACAAAATAGGTTTTATTAAAAAGGGCGGAGCTGTTAAAAAGAAAAAAGGTTACGCTAAAGGCGGTGCTGTTAGAAAAATGATGGGCGGCGGTGTTATGAAGAAAAAAGGTTACGCTAAAGGCGGTGCTGTTAAAAAACGTAAGTAATGCCTTATTTACAAAGTAATATTCCTCATTTTAAATGTTGGGTAAGAAAAGAATATACTTGCAACCATGAATCGTTTCATGGAGAATTTTTACATGCTATGGTTATAGCTGTAACAACCATGCCTAATCGATGTTTAAGCTTTCAACTTATATTTACAGGTTGTGAGGTTGACGGCACTAATGATAAAAATATTCATGGTGGCGCAATGTGGGCTAGAATGCCTATCACAGGGTTAATGGCAGATATCGTTGTAGATGATTGGCCAGAACCTATGGACGTTCACCACGCACAACCGTGGGATTGTTCTTCATACACACACGCCGTATACACGTTAGATAGAGCTACGCCTTGCCCCTGGTTAGCTAAAATAAATGGGAAATTTTATCCGGCAAAATATTTGTTTACGGTAGATTACTCCGAAAGCGAAATAGCGGATGACCCGGCCCAACATAAACAAAGTCACGTTATGTATCTTTTAAACGCGGGGAAATGGACCGGAAATATTGTAGCATTGCCAAATAACCGGATTCGTGTTACACACCCTGCATGGTTTGAAACAGGAGAAGGTGCTCCAAATTTTAAACCATCACAGTATGTACATTATTCTAAATCTGATTTAGACTATACTTTAGATGTAAATAAAATTTTTGATAATTTGTATAGCGAGGATTAAATGGCTTTATCTGGATCGACTGATTTTGAACTTGCTGTTGATGAGTACATAGAAGAAGCTTTTGAACGGTGTGGCTTAGAAATTCGTACCGGTTATGATTTAAAAACAGCAAAACGTTCCTTAAACTTGCTTTTTTCAGATTGGGCTAATCGAGGTTTAAATCAATGGACTATAGAGCAAAAAACTCAAGCTTTAACCGAAGATGATGGGGAATATTCTTTAGGCACAGATGTCATAGATATATTGTCTATGGTGGTAAGAAGAAGTTCTACTAATTACAATGTTACAAGGGTCAGTCGATCAGAGTTTTTATCTATACCCAATAAGACAACTTCAGGTCGTCCAACTCAATTTTTTTTAGATAGGCAGATTACACCAAATTTAAAACTTTGGCCTTTACCCGAAAATAGCACAGATGTTTTGTATTACGATGCTTTAACTCGAATACAAGATGCGGATACTATGCAAAATACGATAGAAGTTCCTTTTCGTTTTTACCCATGCTTAACTGCAGGTCTTGCTTATTATTTATCTATAAAAAAAGCTCCGGATAGGATTCAATTACTTAAAGCTATTTACGAAGAAGAGTTTGACAGAGCCGCAGCGGAAGATCGAGACAGGTCTTCTTTTACTATAACGCCAACGTTGGATTACTATAAGGTGTAACATGGGTAGATTTGCATCAGGAAAAAATTCTTATGGGATTTCAGATAGGTCGGGGTTTCGTTATAAATTAGTGGACATGAGAAAAGAATGGAACGGTTCTTTTGTTGGTAAGGACGAATATGAAGCTAAACACCCTCAATTAGACCCTCGATACAGGTTTGTTGATCCGGAAGCTCTTAAAGAAGCTAGACCAGATAGAACAGAGCCCGCTGTAACTGTATTGCTTCCTTTAAACCCTTTTAAAACAGGAACTTCCGGAAGTAGCACTGTAACTGTTACTGAGCCTAGCCACAACCGTAGTGCTTCTACTCAAGTTCGTTTTAGAGATGTAGTACCTTTTGACGGTATAACAAGTGCGGCTATGGAAAACTCTTCTGGTCTTACAATAGCTAGTGTTGTAGATACAGACACATACACTGTTTCAGTATCGGGAACAGCAACAACTGGATCAATAAAAGGTGGAGGTCAAATGGCCTCTGCAGGTCCTGTAACATTGGTGAGTTAAATGAGCTATACATTAACAACATTAAGAAACTCTGTTAAAGAATATACAGAAAATTCAGAAACAACTTTTGTCTCACATATAACAGATTTTATTCGTTCTGCTGAAAATCGTTTATTTAAGATGATAGACTTTATTTATTTTCGTAAAAATGCAACAAGTGCTTTATCATCTTCTGATCCTTACTTATCTTTACCTACAGATTATTTATCTTCACACAGCATGTCTATTACAAGTTCAAGTAATAAAATTTTTCTTCTTGAAAAAGACGTTAATTTTATACAAGAATACCATCCAAATAGTTCGACAACAGGAACGCCGAAATATTACGCTCGTTTTGATATTGATAATTTTATAGTGGCTCCTACCCCTAATTCTAATTATACCACTCAACTGCATTATTATTACCGACCAACAAGTCTGGCAGACAGTACAATTGCACTGACAGTTGGATCATCAAACAGTTTTGCGGTGGATGAAACAATTACAGGTTCATCAAGTGGTGCAACAGCTAATGTTGAAAGCAAAAATGATAGTGATAATACTATTACAATTCTTGTACCTACAACTGCTTTTACTACAGGAGAAACAATTACGGGGGGAACAACAGAAGCAACAACCACCATATCGTCAATGACAAGTGATACAACGACAACCTGGTTAAGTAAAAACGCTAGAAATGCAATGCTTTACGGATCGCTCTTAGAGGCGTATGTTTACATGAAAGGTGAAGCTGATATGTTAGCAGTATATGAAAAACGATTTATGGAAGAAATTAGCAGATTAAAAGATTTGGGTGAGGCTAGGGAAAATACAGATGCTTATCGTCAAGGTTTACCTAGATTACCTAGAACATAGGAGAAAAATATGGCAACTTCAAATGCAGCAACCAATTATTTAGAGAGAAGATTATTACATTATATATTTAAAAATAATTCTCTTAGCTTCTCAAGTCCCGGAGACAGTATTTATGTAGGTTTGGCTACAGCCGTATCTGCGGCAGAGACAGGTTCGTTAACAGAAGCGAGTTATACCAACTATGCAAGGCAACAGGTAGCCGCATCGGCTTGGACAACGATAGGTGCTGATTCAACGGATACTCAAACAGCAAAGAATACATCTAACATTGAATTTTCTGCTTCTGGAACAGATGGAACATCTACAATAACCCATGTGTTTATAGCGGATGCAAGCACAAGTGGAAATATTTTGTTTGTAGGGGCCTTAGATGCAAATAAAGCAATCGCAGAAGGTGATATATTTAGAATTAACGCAACAAACTTGAGTATTGAGTTGAAGTAATGGCTTTAGCAGTAAAAGACAGGGTTAAAGAAACAACCACAACTACGGGAACAGGAACATATACTCTTGCAGGAGCAGTAACTGGTTTTGAAACTTTTGGTTCTGTAGGCAATTCCAATACAACATATTATTGTTGTACAGATGGAACTAACTTTGAAGTTGGGATTGGAACGTATACATCGAGTGGAACAACTTTAGCCAGAACAACAATTTTACAAAGTTCTAATTCAGATAGTGCGGTTAACTGGAGTGCTGGAACAAGAACAATATTCTGTACTTATCCTGCTGACA
>VTLG01010972.1_pt1 | contig 54701 bp, 69 predicted proteins | sample 4694571 | NCBI WGS metagenome assembly VTLG01 (sample SAMN12604809, study PRJNA352737) | marine metagenome | biome: ENVO:00000447; feature: ENVO:00000209|ENVO:00000569|ENVO:01000036; material: ENVO:00002151; isolation source: viral sequences binned using virsorter ... | reverse complement strand
ACTAGCATTAGCATCTGAAATACCAATACCATCATTAGGCTTGCCCATTAAAAAGCTATGACCTCCATCTAGCAATACACTAGCAGATTCATCTGCAGAAGAATCATCTTCCCCTACATCAGATTGTAAACTAATTGTCACTGCAACACTAGCATCCTTATTAGTAACTCTGATATATCTAACATCATCTATATCCAATGGAGCTAATGCGGCATCTGCTGTTGAACTGTGAAACACAGCTACAGTAGTCTCGCTATTAGCAGGACATGTAACTATTCTTTTATAAATTTCATTAACCGATGGAACAGTAAATGTATTACTACTACCTTGATTTTGACCATTAAGATTAATAGTCTCTGTTAATTTAACCGTCATTGTTGCGGCTGTTATCGTACTTCCCATAGAACTTCTCCTATACTATATGTTCAACCAGGTAACAAATCGCGCTAGCGATTTATTAATATTAAGATTCTCCAATCTCACCTGTATAAAATTTTCTTAATATCTCTATTGAGTCTTTATCCCAATAGTCTTCTTCTTGTAATTCATTGATAACTGCTGAATCTTGAAAGTCTCCTGGCTCTATTATCTCTTCTTGTATGTATTCTATCTGGTCTTCATTATCACTATACTGTATAGTCAATACATATGTTTTCTTTGTATCGTCTGCCATTTGATCCTCCTGATTATTAATTAAAGTAAACTCACACTATATTACTATAGTTAATCAATTATATCAATAGTTTTTTTTACATGCTAAGTTACTGAAAAACAAGCACTTAACTTCTCGGCTTATAATTTAGGAAAAACTCGATTACAAATCCAAACATATTTATTCTAATGGATCCGACTCTTTTTTATAGGTTTTAGTTTGTTTATGCGAATGTCCAATAGTTTCACTAACATCATATCTATTAATAGCTTTACCTGCTTTAAACATAAAGAATAATACTATAAGCAGGACCCAGCGCATTAGTCTTCAATGCTCCAGTATGCTCCAAATAACATCAAAGCAAATAAAAAAATTATATAATAAATTTCCCAATTGTCCATATTAGGCCCCCTTCTTATATCGTAATATACAACAAAAAAGGTTAACTTTCAAAAATTATAGCATTTTAGTGTGTGGTGTTTCATATAGACCCTACCCCTTAAAAAGGGTTTTTCACTATCGTGATTACGTTATTTTTGATTTAAGTTATGAGGTTTTTAGATGATAAATAAAGGAGTAAGATATGCCATTTAATATGTTTGGTAGTGATATGGATTTTAGTGAAATATGGGAAGCTGAACAAGTATTCTCTGAGTTGTCAGATGAAATACTAGAGGTTCAAACAATGGAAGGTAGAGGTAGAGGTCGCGCTAGAAGAGCGATAACATCTCAAGTGAAATTGTTTCTATTAAGGTGTGGTAGTCTAGAAAGAAGACTTCCTGCTAAAATAGCTGATCCTGCTAATGCTGGAGTCATGATAAAAAATCCTGCCCGAATAGAATGGAGTACGTTCAAGAAAGAATGTAAGAAGCAGTATGATGAAATGTTAGCTGCTAAAGACGCCTTGAACCAAGTTCTAGATAATGTTTGGTAATGTAGTAATTGTGTTAAGGGGATTCATTTCCCCTTTTCACTTTGTATACTCTTGTGTGTGTTTGTCATCTGGTATAATAAGATACACTTATAGGAGACTAATATGGATAAAATAGTAGCAATATTGGACTATATGTCTGATGTAAATAACTGGTGTGAGCCATGTGATAGAGTGTTTTATACATGGTATCTTGTACTAACTATAACTGCTAGCTATCTAATGGTTGGGCTGTATTATTATTACCCAACAGCGTTAGATATGGTGTTTTGGCCACTAGCTTTAAGATAAATTTCTCTCACTCCTAACACGTCTTAGCCTGACACTAAAAAGGCTACTCTGATGATATAAGCAACCGTGACGTGGTATCAGAGCTTTAAACTAATAGCTTTAGGTCGGGGATGTAACCTTTCAATACATCCAAATCAATGAAGTAACAACTTACATCTATCTAGCACATGTAGATGTATTATAGGAGAATGTGCTTAAGCTATTAATCTGATGAATTAGTAGTGGCTTTGTCCTATCAAGACAGAGTCGGATGTTGGCTGTTACTATTGATAGTAGTGACTACGACTGATACTTGATGGTTTGATTCCATCTAAATAGCTTATAGTAATTGAGTGTGTTTTGCATTCTTGGAAAGTATAACCGTAAGGAGCGGGAAAGTCACTGATCATACTATATGTCCCTGATTGGTTGGACCCTCAGTACTTACGGCTTTCCTTAATAAAGGGAGATTAAATGTATAAAATGATGATACAATGTATTACTGAGAATTACTTGCCAATCATAAAGGTATTACAAGATGCTATGCCTGATGCTAGAAAGGCTAGTGATTTCTTTGCTGTTACTGGAGTATTCTGTGTTTATTGTAATAGTGCAAAGATTAAATGGAATTTACCAATGTTTCATGCTTATGAGAGTGATAAAGGTGCTAAGTTTAATGTCACTGATGATGAGCTAGAAAGATTTCTTAAACATTTTGATATATTTGTCAAGTTAGCAAGTTGTGATGACCCTATTGCTCAAGACATGTATTTAGATGAATTAAATAAATATGAACTAAGGAGACTGTAAAATGGCTAAAAAAGCAATTAAGAAAGTAAAGAAGTATCTTGAAGGCGCTAAAGGATCAGTTAAAGCTGGAGATGACTTTCGAGATAAAGTATGGGAAAAAGCAGAGAATGCTGATAGACCTGAGTATGATCAAACAGATTTTGATAGTGGTAATGTCACTATAGCTAGAGGTGATGATTGGAAATTAGATGTCACACCTACTGGATGGTCTGTATGGATAGGAGTATTATGGGTTATACTATCAATGCCTCTATGGTTAGGAGTATGGAACAGCTTAACTAGCTTTGGTGATTATAAAGAAATATATCAAGGTGGAGTTGAAATAATTGAAGAGGTAAAAGATATTGAAGTTCCTGAAATAATTATACCTAAAATGTTAGAAGTGCCTGAGATAGAAGAATTAAAAGACCTATTGCAGGATAATACTGGTTATATTGAAGACTTAGAGAGTGGACAGTTTATATGGGAAGCTCAAGTAGACTTTAATAAAGCTTTTAAGCTAGCCAGAATGTATTTAGGGCCAAATGATGTATTTACTTGGCGTGGGAATGACTATACTACTATGTACATAGAAGAGGTAGTCTTATTAAATAACTAACTGAATAGGAAACAAATTAGTGAGCGATTGCAGCGTGGTTTAAGAACAGGGAGCTATTCCAAACTTGAACCACCTCACTAATGAAGGGAGATAAATGGGATTAGTAGAAAAGCAAGGTATGACACCTAGTGATGTAAGAAAGTTTTATAGAAACCAGCTTGAAAAGTTTTATAAAATAGGTATTGGTAATAAAACTGATAATAATGTAGTGGTAACTGATGTATTAATTGAGGCTACTAGACGTAGACTTAGTCAACTAAATGGAGGATTATAATGCCAAATAGAGCAGCTAAGCAACGTAAGATGAATAGACGTAATGCTCATGATGCTATTAAAAAGCGTAAAAGAGCTATTAGAAAGGCTAAAAAGCAAGCAAGAGAGGTAGCTGATGCCTAAACGTATTCGTCTCGATAGATTAAAAAAAGATCTGAATGATTTCGCTGATGATTTATTAGACTCAATGCAAGAAGATGATCCTGATTTATTAGGATTACATGGTAAGTTGCGATTCATCATTGATGATAATTTAGACTTTAAGTTTGATAATTAAGAATTATGTATGGATGATATCACCAGTTACAGGTCGCGCCTGTGTTTGTGATAAGTCCTTAAGTTTGTAAACCTGTGGACAGAGTTGATGAAGGCCTGTGCAGGTAATGACCCAGAGGTTGTACTCGCATTGCATACAAATGTATGTGATGAACTACTAATTAATGGGGTTAGGTAGATTCTCGTTAGTTAATATAACTAATAAACAAAAGAAAAGGGTAGTCTTTTCACTACTATTACACATGCTATGATGTATCTCAGCTAGTATGTACTTACAATTATTGTGATGATTTGCGCAATGTATTGGTAAAATTGAGCCAATATGAGTGTAGGATGACAGTCTAACGTAAGGATAGTGGAGCCTCCTAGGCATTTATGAGAGCGGTAATCTTGCAAGCATACCCAAACCTTGCACAAACACGTAATAACATTCTAGAACACTGCACATGGTACTCGTTGGTAGTGCAGGGCGAGGGATATTATTGTGGTGATAATATTTAACAAGGGATACTAACCACATCAAAGAGCTAATCAAGGTAGCTTACAGAAGGGTGAAGTCCTAGTCCCTTCGCAAAATTTAAACAAGGGAGTATTATGAAAGTATATGAACTAACTGATAAAGGCAGAGCTTTGCTTAAAAAAAGAAATAGTATAAGCTATATTACTGATGATATAGAAGATGCACATGATGGAGCTCAGTATTTAAGTAGGATTAATGAAAGAAATAGATCTTTAGTAAAATGGACTAAGCTAGGAGTAATAACTAATGAAAAAGCAAAATGATCCAGCTAAAACTAAGCATTATAGAGTTTATAAAACTAAAAAAAGAACAATGGACAGGCATCAAGAAGTATTAAACAATATACCTGAACATTGTTGGTGGTTAAGAACGTATTTAAGAGGAATATATTTTCCTCAAGGGAGATAAATGGTAGAATATATAGAACTAGCATTACTAATCAGTGTAATACCTTTAATGGTAGGCGTAAATATTTTAATGTGGCGCATAATTAGAGAGTTTACACGCAAATAAGGGAGACGTCTATGGAGTTAGATGAAAATATAATGCAGACTAAAACAGTCGGCAGTATTTGTGAAGTGATTGAAGAAGCTATGGAGGATATGCATCCATATTCTTATGGCTTTAAAAAGTTTAAGGAGATACTAAAAAAAAGACAGCGTGCTGTTAGTTTATTAGGATCTTATGCATCAAATAAAGGTGCAGTTAGGAGTAAAAATGAGTGATGCGGCTTATGTCGTGTTCATCTCCCTTAAGGAGGAGGGGAAGGTCAATGATCATCCCCTTGCTCCACTTGATACGGAGATAGAAGCACGTGCTTATAGAGATGGGTATGTTGACGCTATAGTTAATCATACTGATAAAGCTGATAGGTCAGAAGTTTTTGGACTCTTTGGAATTAAAAGAGTTGGTGAAGAGTTAATAGATAACAATAAAAAAGGAGATGAATAATGCCTGATATTAAAATACTAGAAGGTGGTGGATTTGTAGACCATAGTGTCACATCTACTACTGTAGGTGGACTGAAATCTGAGAAAAATATCCCTGCTGGTGCAGCGGTATCTGTCGGAGGAAGAACAGTCAACGATGATCATCCAATAAGTGATGGTGATTTGGTGGCTGCAGTACATAATGATAAAACTGGCGGACTTTGTTTAACACCATTGCTAAATAAATAGTCAGTTTTGATCACGTTTAGGGGTCAGTTATAGCCATTTCTGGCCCCTATAATTTAAGGAGATGAATATGATAATAAATAATGAAGCAACACATGATTGTCCTGAGTGTGGACTAAATGGAACAGTAATAGAAGTAGAATTTTCTAATGGATACGCTGCTCCTAATGGTACGCCAGGATTATTATGTCACGTATGTGATTGGAAATTAAGTATAGAAGAAATGGAAGGAGATGACAATTGGCATTACGATATAGCACTGTAGATTCCCTTGAAAACTGGAATCCTAACATTCAAAGCCTTGCAGATCGGCTTCTAATAGGTCCGCAAAGAAATTTATTGGAAAGAATACAAAATCTAAACAATAGATATGGATTAAACGTAAATGTTACAAGAACATATCGCTGGTCACCAGGATATATGGATCAAATTAAAGACTTTATGGTTGATAGATATCTACAAAAGCACATGAAACGTAAAATATCTACATTCTTTAAGCAAATAGATGATAAATCTTGGATGCTTAACAGTTTCTCAAGAGAATTGAATGCTATTGATAATATTATGTCTGAAAAAAGAAGAACTAGAGCTGTATTTCAAGATAATTCTGATATAATAGAGGATAGATGGGAGATATTACACAAAATAATAGTTAAAGAGACTAAAAAAGTCACAGATACTATGGATCATGTCCAATTTTCAACAGAAATTATACAAGATGAAACTAACAAACAGGTATTATCATTTACTTGGGCATTTCCAGAAATGGATATGAATATATTTGTAGGACAAGAATATTTTCCCGTAGAGATGGGCAAAGTAGAGGTTAATATCACATTTGATATAGATTATTTAGTTACTCAACTATGTAATGATAATTCTGTACAGTTTGTAACTCTAGGTGAAGATGAAAATTGTGGAATAATATTTAACAATTTATCTGGAGGGAATAGCTACGGTAAGATAGCAGGATGGTATGAGTCTAAATATACAGGTGGTGGCTCAAGATTATTACATCCATTTATCAGTGCTTATGCTAATGATATAAGAGTAATCGACGGTAATGGGTTCACTAGTACCTGTTTAGGAGATTTGACAGGCAGAATATGGTCTGAACTATCAAAAATGGATTTACTAGGAGCTACATTGACATTGCAACAGTGGTTGACAACCTTTAATGCTAGAGATACTAGGCCATTAAATAATATCAGACAAGCTTTCTGGGGTTTACCAGAGCGCCTTGATCATCCTACACTTCTTAATGTATATGCTATGGAACCAGAAAACTGTAGTTATCCAGAACGTGAATATGAGCATTATGAAGATAGAGAAGATGCGATATCTCATGGATACAATACTGATTATTGTGACACTATCAATTGTGGATTAAGAGAAGTATGTCATTACTATAAATTCATTGACGGAACAACTGGTTCAAGAGGACCTGATACAGTAGTAGCAAATGAAGACTTTGAAGTAGTTGATAGTGATGCTGATAATATACACGGTGGTGAATATGCTCAAACACATACAGCTGGTAGAGATGGTGAATTAGATCAAGAGGCTCTTATTGAACAAGTTAATGCTGTTAATAGAGAACTTGGTTTAACTGATGATGGTGAAAGAGAAACAGAAGGTGCTGCTAATTATCGAGAAGAGATGGACAGAATCAATGGTGATGAAGATATTGAAGATATACCTTTAGATCCATTAACTGAAGAGCAGATGTTAGAGCAATTATTAAGACAACAATATCGAGTAATTGATATAGGAAGGGAGTAATATGTCAGAGTTTTATATAGAAAAGAAAGACTGGGACAAAGTAATATCCTATGCACAAGCTGCATGGGATGAACACAACTCAGAAATAGGTGGTATGATGGTAGTGGTCAAAGATGTAGACAATGACTGGCATGTTCAAGATCCAGTAATAATGAAACAGCGTATAAGCGCAGGTAATACTCATTTAGATAAAGAAGAGTTAGCTAAGTATTATACTAAAGCAGCTATTAAATATAAAGATTATGAGTTTAGATTCTGCTGGTGGCATAGTCATCATACGATGGGAGCATTCTGGTCAGGAACAGATACAAATACTATAGATGAATATAGTGATGGAGACTTTAGCTTTGCTTTAGTTGTAAATCTTAAAGAAGAATATAAGTTTAGAGTATCAGTATGGAAACCTATTGAAACACATGAAGATGTAGACTTGACTATCGTTGGAGGCGAAAGAAAAGTTAGTAAAGCTATCATTAATGAAGTAAATAAGCTATGTAATAAAGAAGCTTGGAGCTTAAAGAAAGCTACTCCTAAGTCTAGTAATTACAGAGACTTACATCAAACAACTTTATTTAATCAGCATGTTGAACCTACTACAGATCCAGAGTATACTAAGCTAAGTGAAGCTGTAGACACATTGAATACTAGAATCATTAAAGGGGAAATAGAATATATTGATTACTTTAATAGAATGACAGATATCAATCAACAGTTAGAGTTTACAATGTCAGATTATAAATTGAAAATTGTTACTCAGGAAGATTTAAGTTCATTATTATACTTGAATCCTAGTGACTTCATAGAAGAAGCTGATCCTGATGACGATGATGTGCAAGCATGGAATGCATCTTTCGGAATGAGAGGTGGTGCCTAATGCTAAATACAAGATACTCTGATATAGTAAATAATGCTGATCATTTTGTCTTTCATATCTTAGGTTGCGGGGCTATTGGTAGCTCTGCAGCCACACAGATATGCAGGATGGGTGGAACAGATTTTATCTTATATGATTATGATAAAGTAGATATAGTTAATATAGGTGTATCTCAATATAATAATAGTGATATAGATAAATACAAAGTAGATGCTTTAGAACAACATCTAATAGCTATCAATCCTCAAGTTAATGTAGATAAATTCAATGAAAGATTTGAACATTACTCACCTAGAAGTAATGACATAGCTATACTAGGATTTGATAGCATGGAAGCAAGATTGGAAGCAGTAATGATTATGTGTAAGATCAACAGTGTCAAGCCTAAGTTCATTATAGATGGACGAATGGGAGCTGAACATTATCAACAATATATATTTGATAATCCGACAGTCACTAAATATAAAAAGGAATGGTACTCTGATGAATCAGGTAGTGTAGAACCATGCAATGCAAAGGCTACAAGTTACTGCTCTAATATGAGTGGATCATTTATTGCAAATGCTGTTCGGAAACTAATAACAAACCAACCATATAATAGAAAGTTTTCATTTAATTTTCCTATAATGGGTTTGGAAAAGTCCCGAATGTCATTGTAAATTATGATTCGATTTTAAAACAATATTAATAAGGAATGGGCAAGCAAACGATACGGAGTTTATGGCAATTTCCTTCGTAACCGTGACGCCTCCACCGCATGTTCTGTGTAACAATAGCTCACAGGCGAGTGTTCTCTTCTCGCTGGCGTCCCCCTTGAGAAACTTATTAATCAATCTAAGGAGAAAATAAATGTCTGAAGAAATTCAACAACCTGTTGAAGAAGATACTTCGACCCCTAAATATGATCTAATGGATACTGGTGAATATGTATCTATAGGTGACTGGAAGTCCTATAAAATAGATAAGTTAGCTGGTGCATTAGCTAAAGCACAAAGCGAAATGGGTGGAGTATCTAAAGGTAAAGTTAATCCATTTTATAAAAGTAATTATGCAGATATTAATTCATGTATAGAAGCATGTATGCCTGCATTAAATAAACATGGGTTATCTATAAGTCAAGGTAATAGATTCTGTAATACTAGCGGTTATTATATAACTACTATGTTAATGCATGAGTCAGGTCAATGGCTTAGAAGTGAAATAAGAATCCCTCTGACTAATAAGAAAGATGCACAAGAGATCGGTAGTGCATGCACTTATGGTAGAAGATATGGATTAACATCTATGGTGGGCTTAGCTCAGGTAGATGATGATGGAAATGCAACTGTTAATGAAAGGAAAGTGTAATGACTAGAACACTCACAGTGAAAAAAGGTAGTGGCGGTAGTAAGTTTAGCCCAGGTTGGCATACTGCTACTGTAAGTACAGCTAAGTATGGAGATTGGAATGGAACAAAATTCCTTGATGTATGCTTTGAAGGATACTCTGATAAGATGAACATGAGAGTATATGCTAAAGAAGGAAAGAACGGAGAAGAGTTTGCAATTGGAAACATCTTTAGATTTGCTAATGCTGGTATATCTGATGGCTTAGAAGGTGGTGGCGGTGAAGTTACTATTAAGCTAGACGATAGTGAAGAACAATTGATTGGTAAAGAGTTGAATATATTTCTATATAAAGATGGAGACTATTCAAGAGTGTTACCACAAGTTGCACCAGTTCCATTTAAAAATATCATAGAAGAATTTACTACTAATGATATTGATTATTGGAAAGGTAGAGCAGAACAGTTCTTTGTTAAGTATGTAAAACCTAAGTTAACTGCTACAACAGAGACAACAAATACTACTGAAGCATCAATGGACGAGTTGATCAATGCAGCTGGAACAACAGATAAAGCAACCGAAGGGATGCCATTCTAATATAATAATATAAGGGTGGGTACGCTTCGCATCGCTTGATGCATATTATTGTTCATTGTTTTATCTTCATAGCTACCCACTCTTTCAATCAGGAGTCAATATGATTAGAGAGTTCGCCTTTAGTCTTAGTAAAAGACATTACTTTCAAGAAGCATCTGAAGAAAGTAGTTGGCACAAATTAGATAACGATACATTCATGTCGTTATACGAGTACGATGATCATGTTAAAGAGTTCTTTGCAAACAAGAAAACTTTAGCAGGTTATGATGGTTTAATATATATGCCTGATGAATTTATATTAGATGTAGATGGTAAAGACTTTAAACAAGCAGTAGAGTTATCTATTGGATTAAAGATATTACTTAGCGACCTAGAAATACCATTCAAATTATTCTTTAGTGGTACGGGGTTTCACTTTAATATACCATCAGATGCATTTAGATGGAAACCAGATCCTAATCTTCATCTAAAAGTAAAAGATGCACTAACTGCAGCTGGAATATTTAAGTATGCTGATCCAGCAGTAACTGATAAAATAAGGCTCATAAGGGTACCTAACACAAAGAATACCAAGTCAGGGCTATATAAGGTCCAGATAGAAGGAAAGTGGCTAGAAATGCCTGATTTAGAAGCCAAAATAAAAAAGCATGCAAAGTCCCCTAAAGATATAAATGATATTGAAATGGAATGTAATCCTGTATTTGATGCTCTAACTAGAGAGAAAAATAAGATTGAAAGCACTCCTGAATTTATATCGCAAGGAAGAAATCCTGATCCAGTAAACTATCCATGCATTAGTAGTATGTTAAACTCAATACCTATGGGTAGAAGACATAGTGTAGCATTAAGATTAGCTGCATGGTTCAGATGGTTGTATCCAGAAGATACCGTAAGATTAATTATGGAAAAATGGAGAAGACAGGTCGATAATAATCAATCATCTTTCAGTATTAAAGAGATGGAAAGCATTATTAATAACTGTTATGATGGACATGGAGGACAGGGATATAGATATGGTTGTACTGATCCTGTAATGGATGAGTATTGTAAGAATACTTGCAGACTATATAAGGCAAAGAAAGGTCAAAGCGTAATGGATTCAGCAGCTATGGAAGTGCATTTAATAGACTTCTTAAGATCTGATTCTAAACCTATTAACTTAGGAGACGTATATGAAGGCCAAGACTTTCCTATATATCCAGGTGAAGTTGTTATAATACAAGCACCACCTAAAAGTATGAAGACTATGATACTACAAAACTGGATGAATGCATTTAAGAAACCTACTTACTTTATTGAAATGGAGATGTCTCCACGACAGATATGGTCTAGGTTTGTAATGATAGAGATGGGATGGAATGAAGAACAATTAAGAGAACACTATCAACAAATGCAAAATGGTATGGATAAAAGATTCAAGTGGCTAACTGTAGATTACTCTACTCCTTATGCGCATGAATTAGAGAAGAGAATATCTATGCTACCAATTAAACCAGAGATAGTAGTAGTCGATCATATGGGTCTCTTCAGATCTAATCAAAGAGATTCTAACATGAAAGTAGAAGAAGCATCTCAAGCAATGATGGAAATTGCAGTAAAACACAATGTGATAGTCTTCGCAGTAAGCGAGATAACAAAGCAAGCATTCCATGAAGGCATGAATATAGCATCTTCTAAAGGCTCATTTAGAACAGCATATAATACTAACAAATTACTATCAGTTAATCCTCAGAAGAGTATATCTTCAGGATTAATAGAGCGTATCAATATTAAATGTGAAGCTAATAGAGAAAAAGAAAATATAAATGTTAATTTAAAAGTAGATAATACAAGGATATATTACGATGAAAACAGTGCAATTTAATGCATACTTTGACTACATGTTAGGAGAGGTAAAGGGTACTAGAGATAGTGGCCAAAAAGAATATGCTCATGATAAAGATAATGTATTTGCTAACTTTGATAGAGTTGCAAGTTCGTTAGAGATATCAAGAGAACAAGCTTTAATGACTTATTTATTAAAGCATATTGATGGTATAAGTTCATATATTAAAGGACATAAGTCTCAAAGAGAAGATGTTTCTGGTAGAATAACAGATGCCATTGTATATCTATTCTTATTATGGGCAATGGTTGATGGAGTAAGAGAGTTAGATGCTATCAAGGAACCTGTAAGTCGAGATGAAGTGCATTCAAATATAATGGACAGCGTCTTGTAATGGGAGTTAAAGATGTAATACTACAAAAAGTTCTCAGAGTTGTTGATGATACAATAGGCAAAAGATTTAAAATCATAGACCATTTAACGGATCTATTCCAAGGCCAAGAAAATAGAATCAACAAGCTAGAGGATAGGATATCTAAACTGGAGAAATCAAATGAGAATAAACATGAAAGAAAAAGTTGAAGAAGTTCTTAGACAGAAAGTACAAGCTAGGGACAATGACTTTTATTTAATGTATTGGGTGTGGAAGGAAGAGTTTAGTAAATCAATAGAGCATGATATAGAATTTGATAGATCTAATATCGTATTAATATTAAGCTTATTGAAAGAAAGAAAGCTATCACATCCAAGTGGAATCATGAGAGCAAGACGTAAACTTCAAGAAGAAAATCCTGCATTGCGCGGAGAGATATGGAAGATTAGACACAAAGAACAAGAAGTTGTTAAGCGTGATCTAGGATATAAAGGATTCGCACAATGAGAGATATAGAGGTTCATGAGGCCATGAGCAAATTAAATCCCTGTTCAGATAAGCTGGGCAGGGATAGAGATTTCAAAGATGCTATGAATGCATTTATGAATTGGACAAATAAAGAAATAAAAGAGTTAAAAGAAAGGATAAAGGTATTAGAGAATGAATCTAACGATAGCGCAAGAAAAGAAACTACATGATGAAGTGATGGCCAAGTACAAAAAGATGAGTGATAAAAAACTTAAAAAGATTATTAAGATACTTGATCATGCTGAGGGATTATGTATGCCTGAGTTCTTAGACTTCTGTAAACATTTACAATCTTTGGATAAATAATGGACTGGGAAAAAGCATATCATATTTTAGAAGACTACATCGTTCTAGATGCTGATCTTATAGCTGAATTTGAGCATAAAATAAACATGTGCAACCCTGTGCATAGAATATTGCATGGAGCAACAGATGAAACAATAAAGAAAGCTCAAGAACGATTAACTAAAGAAACAGGATACGGAGTACCAAATGTCAAAAGCAAGAAGTGCGAAAGCAAAAGGAAGAAGACTGCAAAACTTTGTGAGGGATCTATTAAGAGAGATGTTTCCCAGTTTGCATGAAGACGATATAAAATCTCAAACTATGGGTATGCCAGGAGAAGATATAGTTCTATCTCCAGCTGCAAGAAAACTAATACCCTATAGTTTTGAGTGCAAGAACAAAGAAAGACTAGACTTATGGAAGTCTCTAGAACAAGCAGAAGATAACTGCGGAGGAAGAGCTCCAGTCTTAGTAATTAAACGTAATCGAAGTGGGGTATATGCAGTAGTGCAGCTTAATACTTTCTTTGATTTAATAGGGGAAGATAATGATTGATTTTGATTATTCAAAGCAAGATATTTTCATTAAACTATTTCCAGTCTTTATGTATGTTAGTGTCAAACATGGACTGTTAATAGAATTTGGATTATTAAATGCATGCTTTACTCTTCATCTCGGAATTGATGGGTCTGTCTGGGATGATTAATGCAAATAAAAGGGGTGTCTTATCATCGCACCCCTGCATTAAAAATTATCAAGTGCATCCAATATACTTTGGTTGTCTAATAAAGTAGGCTGTTGTTTTTTCTTTTTCTTTTTAGATTTCTTCTTTAAGAATCCAGCACCAGGAACATTGCTACCGACAATCTGTCTAGCATCTTTAGTATCTATGTCAACACCAGGATAAGGAAGTTCTCCAGGATACATTCTAAAATAATGTCTGAACACATCAATACCTCTACCGTCTGCTATAGCTGGGCCTATCTTAGTTTTCCATCTACCAATCTCTGTAGATAATTGATACCATTTATACTTATCATATTTGTCATCTATATAGTCTACATTACCAAGCATTAATTGTTGTAGATAACCTGGATCTTCACCCATTATACCAGACACTAGCAGTGCAAACTTAGCATGTCCTAAAGATGGACCTGTAAACTCACTTAATAATCCATAAGTCATCTTCTCATCAGAAGGATCTAATGGAGCAGTGAAATCATTTTCAATTTGTTTTAATTTTTCTAGAGTCTCATTAGGCACTAGACCATTTAAGTCAGAGTTTAATAAGACTGAACCTATTTGTAATGCAGAAAACAATGCAAAGTATCTATAAAGATATGATAATTCAGGAGCATCCCATTGACCTACCTTCAGTGCATCATAGCCTCCTCTAACTTTACGAGCTTGTTGTTGCATTAAAGAAAAAGGATAGTGAGTTAATTGAAAACCAAGTTGACCAGCTGCTCCTCCCAATACCTTTGCTCTTATTTCGTCTTTGCCATACACGTCAGTAGGAGGTATTCCTCTTGCGACTTTAGACTTGGCATGTATAGCATATTCAAAAGCAAATTGATTTACAAATTCTAATGCCCAGTCTGAAGCTTTTTGTTCTACAGCTGAATAACCTTCTTTTCTTCCAATCTTTAAATCTTTAACGTACTCAACTTCAGAAGTTAATTGTTCATACTTCTTCATAAAAGCAGTCCTAAACATCCATTGTCTAGTAAAGTTCTCTGTCATTCTGTGAAAGACTAATCCTTTTTCAACAGTCCAGTCTTGTGCTTTTCTTAAATTATCTAATAAAGGAGTACCGTTAGATAGTATCCTTCCACTTTCAACATCATACGTATACTGAGATCTATTTATTCCTTCCGCTGGAAGTAAGCCTTCAGATATTAATTCAGCAGCTACATCATTAAACAAGAACCCTGATTGCTCTTCTACACGCGCTACAATCTTCTGCATCTTTTCGCCTGTAGGAGTAACATGATTTAAATACATATGTTTAGCATTTGCAATTTGATTAAACCCTAAATGAGCAGCAGCAAACTGAATACTAGTAGCATTAACAACAGCTCCAGTAAAGTTTAAACCCATTGTCCGTGCAACCTGAACACTCATAATAGTTCTAACAGCATTATTGATCCAGTCATCTCTTTGTGATAGACCTTCTGTAGATATTTGAAACTCTTCATCAATCCATTTCTTCATGCCATCTACCCAGTTTAAATCTTTAGCTTCTGAAAGACGTTTCATTGTTTCTAGATATCTACTTTTAGTAAATGCTAATTTGTTAAATGCAACTGAATCCATTGCATACTGATTCAATATAAACATTGGGTTCTCTTCATACTTTCTAGCAATAGCTTCTTGTGCAGGACGAGCATGTGTAGGTATAGCTTCTTTATTAATGCCATCTAGTACTTTATTTACAACTGATAAATCTTTAGCAAGCATTCTTTGATCAGTGCTTCTATTACCCCAGAAAGTAGATGCTGCTTCTTTTAAATTAATCAAGTCTCCCATTACGTAACTAGGTAAATAACCTCCTTGTTCAATTCCATCTTGTATTCTTTTCTTCGCTTCCTTAACTTTCTTTTCTAATCTACCATAAGTCTCATTCTGTTCTAACATTTTTTTATCAACGCCACCTACAAGTTTATACTTTGCAGCTGTTAATAAATAGTCTAACCCTCTAATAGTCACTGTCCCCATTTCATTAGTAAGAGCTCTAGCTGCTGAAGCTGCTTCATAAACATCAGGGTTATACCTATCCTCAGTATTCTCACCTTGCTTATTTCTTTTCCTTAAATTCCTGCTATCAAATTCAGCATTACTAAGGCGCATTAAACTTTTAAACTCTCCAAGCAAAGAAGCTTCTCCAAATTGTTTTTCATCTGTACTAACTATTTTTTGCAATTCATTTTCGTATCTTAATTTATCAGCTTCATTGTCAGATGTTTTAATCTTATGAGAAAGATCTGTAATCTTATCAAAATATTTAATACCTAATCTCCATCTTCCTTGATACCCTGCATTAACATAGGCAGCTCTCATTTTACTAGCAACAATTCTATTAAGACCATTAGCTTTAGAAAGGTTAACCCTTTCATAATTAACTGCCTGGTTTAATGATTTATAAAAGTATCTTGCAACAGGATCCTTTAAAGATATGCCCTCTGGTACAAAGAAATAGTCTTCAAATGTATTGACAAACTTTCCTTTCTTAATTTTTCTATCATATTTTTTAAGAGCAACATCAAGTCTAGCAATCTCAGCTTCAGATAACTTAACATAATCATGAATAGGTTTCTCTAATACAGTCTCACCAAACTCTTCAAAAGATCTTCTGGATATATCACTTTCTCCATGAACCTTCCAGATATTCTTATCTCTGTCAGTCCAAACTCTCCATAGTCTTTCTATTTCGTTTCTATTTCTATCTCTATCTAAATCGGTTGCACACCACGATCTACCTATCATTTAATCTCCTTAACAATCATTGCTACCTCTTCTCTGTCCATTGTTTGGTTTTTTAACTATAATATTTTGCGTACCACTACCGCTTTCTATAGTACTTGTCTTTAAATATTCAGCTCCTGCTTCCTTTAATTTATACTGCACGTATGGATTCCTCCCCATAGCAGGACCTAACATGCTTTCTATATAACTATCTTCTTTAGCAAGTTTATTTAAATCATATTTCTTATGATACATAGCGCCTCTATGCTCTACAAACTTACGAACATTTACATTTACACCTTCTTGAGTATTTTCCCAATTGTTTATAAATTCATCTACTATATCTTTACCATTAGCTTTCCTACCAAAATTATCACCATTGTCTACATAATACTTGGTAACTGCCTTTACTAATCTATCATTAACTTTATAATAAGGTAAGTCTATCCTTGTTCCATCTAAAGCAACCTCTCTATAATGTCCTGCTAAAGATTCAGGCTTTGAAAGGTTATGCAATAAGAATCTTCTAGCATCATACTCGGAAAGGTTATACTTATCTTGCAATATATCTACCCATCCAGCTCTATACTTACCTTTACTTCCTTTCTTTCCTTCCATAAACTCTCTAATAAGCTGCTGCTCTCTAGCACTGCTCCATTCAAATCCTTCAGACTGTAATATTCTTCCTACCTTTTTACGTAATCTATTATGGTCCCTTAAGTTAGAAGAAAGCTGTGCTCTTAATTGTATCACACTATCATAAAATTCCATAGTAGGTATATAATCATTACGAAATACAGCGTCTGCATCTCCGTCATACAATGTTATCTTATGCAATGCATCTCCATAAGAAGCATCTACTTTGTTTATACTTTCAAGAACTGCAGGCGTTTTAGTTTCTATATATACATAATCAGGTTTCTGAACATAATTTTTTCTACCATATTCTTTGGGACCATACCATCCAGATTGATATGGATCAAACTTTTTATAATCTAAAACTCCATCTTTATCTAAGTAATTCTTTTTAATAGCATATACATATGTTCTTTTTACAGGCTCATGCTTAACCCATGATTGACCAGGCTTATAAGTTCTTGCTGGCCTTACTAGATTGTTCTTTTTAGCAACCAAGCCTTCATAGTATTGTCTTTCTAATAAATTTATAGCAGTTTTAGTTAGATCAATCTTATCTCTAAGGCTTCGTATCTTGTTTGGATTAGTATACCTTTCTTCAGAAAACCATTTTAGTTGCTTATCTAAATCAGAGTACTCTTTATTCAATGCTGACAACATAATACCTTTTTGTATAGACTTTCTTACTGTATGTAATTTACCATTTGTATCAGTAAAATCCAACAAAGGATCTCCTATTTTAAATCTAAACTGTCTGTCTTTACCTTTTCCTGTAGTAGCATAGACATCTGATCCATACGCTTGTATAAATTTAATACGACCTAGAAGACCATCGACTGCATAACCTACGCTGCCCATAAGTCCTGGGAAAAATTCATTATTAACATCAGCAAAAGTATCATCAACATAAAAATTTCTCTTGTTTACTTCATATAAGTTTGCTAATCCTGTATGTGCTTTAATAGCCTGCAATAATCTATTATCTCCAGAGCTTTTATTGATAGCATTGTTAAAAGAAAATACCTCATCAGGAGCTGGCAATTGCTTACCATTGTAAACATCATCTGCCCACTGTTTAATATTGTCTTTATAGTTTGCTTTTTTAAATGTCCCTCCATAAAATAAGTTGGTCATTTCTTCAAGAAGAGCTTCTCTTTCTTCTTTATTACGCATTCTTTTAATTCTATTTTGAAGTTTGTCTACAAGATATCTATTGGGATTATCTATAAAAGATCTCATGTCGCGAATTTGATCTCTCATTTCTTTAGGCTCAGGAGGTCTGCCTCCCGCTTCATCATATACATCATTGCTAATCATGTTATTTCTTTTTAAAGTCCTCATAAGTATATTGATTATCTGATCACCCACTCTTGTATCGGACCAATGATTAGATATATTCTTACCGTTAAATATATTAGCATCAGACAGGCCCTCAAATAAAGGATCGTCTAACACTTCAGATTCTTTATCACCTTTTAATGAAAGCCTTCTTAAGTTTCTTTGACTTAATATGTCAGGCACGGAAGGGTACACATCAAATCCGCTTTGATTAATATACATCATCCTTTCAAATGTTTTAAACTCACGGCTATTAACATTCAATATACTTTCACTTGCAGTTATTCCTGCAGAAGTTCTACCTCTTTTAGCAGGACCTACATCTGCATATTCAGGAGTTCTTTCGCCAATAATATCAAGCAATTGACCCTGATTTTTATGATTGAAGCCAAGTCTTATTAATTGAGATATAGCATCTCTATCTCCAATGTTAGTTCCTATTGCACGCTTAGCCTGGCTAACCATAGCAGAAAACTTTTGATGGCCAACGTTTACTTCATCTGCTCCAGCTTTAAAATCTTTACTGAATCCAAATGGGTTAATATTAGGGCTTGGCTTTTCAAACTGTTTATAATCTAGCATTCTCATGGAATGTATTTGATCATGCTTTAATGCTCTAAAAGACTTGTCAAAATAATAATAAAAGTGATCTCCGTCAAAGTCTCGTTGATGTACTACAGCTGCATCATAAGAGTTAATTTTAACAACACCCTTCATGTTATTATTCATCATTTGATTTGAAATTCTATGAATAGCTTTATCTCCACCCTTTAAAGGAATAGCCACGCCTGAGCCTGTTAAACTAAAATCTAATGCACGGATCTCATCTTTAGTTAATGACACATAATCAGTTAACTTAACATCTCTGTTGCTTTTAGATACAGTAAAATCAGTACTGTTAGAAATCAACTGATTTATTTCTGCTAGGTCTAATGCATTCTCTCTAACGGCAGTATTGAGTCCCCCCATAAGTTTTTTAACACGAGCTTCTTTTTTAGTATCTCTCTTCTCAAGTTTTGGATTGACCCTTTTATCTCCAGCTTCAATATTTTTCAGCCTTAAATTTTCAACACCTGCAAGATCATGTATAGAATGTAATTCTGTTTTAAAATTATTTGCTCCACCTATACCTTTAATTAGTACATCTACTCCATTATCACCATAAGCAAAGGTGTAATTATCTAGATTGTTATAATATATCCTTGCCAATGTAGCCCTGGGTACAGAAATTTCACCATAACCTACAGTAAATCTATGCGAAGTTTCATCTACCCAGTCATTTGTAAATTGCTTTTTACTTTTAAGGTCCAACTTTTCTCTATGCATGGTATCATTAATAAATTCTAATTGAGTAGAATGTCTAAGTGACCCGTCAGAATCTGGGACTATAAAACCATCTGCACCATTTGTTGTAAAAGGTTTTTGTAAGTTTTTAAAATCTTGACTTCTTATTAATCTGAAGATTGTATTTCTTATTAAAGGATTCTGAATATTAATAGATGAATTAACTAATGCTCTGGCTAATCCTGTAGCTCCTTGGCTATACTCGAATCCTTGCTCTTCTTTTACTTGAAATAAAAAGTCTGCTAATCTATTTTTAGTATTTAACTTTTCAATATGATTAACATGTAGGTTGTCAATAATATCTTCCATCTTCTGCCATAATCTCATCTCTGCAACATATGCTGTATTTTCTAAAGAAGAGGTGGAATTAGATATACTAACTTTACCAGGATCGTGACCAGTGAATCCTAGCCCTATATTTTTATAATCAAGATTCATAATATGTCTATCAAAACTTTGCGTCTTGATAACATCTCTCATTCTTTTGTTCCAGTTCCCATCAACATTGGTAGATGAGCCAAACAAATCAAGACCAGTAATATCATGAACATTATTAGCTGTCCTTCCACCATAAGCTTTAGCAGCAGACTCAGGCATAATTATATCTACACCTGCAGGAAATTTAACTCCTGGGTCATAATATAAAAACCCTTTACCTAACATTCCATCTGCACCAAATCCTGTCTGTGCTATGACTGGCTTAATGCCATTACCATCAGCAAGAGTTTTTCCTTCTGCAGCTAAAAGTGTTTTCATTAACCTATAGCTAACAGGTATTGCTCCATTTATATTAGAAGATTCTAAGCTTTTAATCTGATTATCAGCAACTCTTTTAAGATGCCTTTCTTGAATTTCATACTCTTGCTGAGGAAGTTTCTTTGCTTTAAGTGCAACCATTCTAGCTTGTATTCTTTCTTTTATTTGAGATTCAACAGCATGTTTAACATGAAACGGATCTGCAATATTAGGTTGCGAGCTATTATGAAACTGCTCATCTTTAACAATAAGAGTTTGAATATTAGGATCTGCAATCAATGCACTGGTCATAGATTTAACAGTATTATCTGTAGTTTTATCAGATATTAACTTTAATAATTTATCGCTCATCCTATTGCTGGTACCACCGTCTGATAAGAACCCTCTCTTAAACATGTTAGCATAAACTTTAGGAAGGTCTTGTATATCTCCATCTTTAATCTTAGTTAAAACTTTATTAAACTCAGAAGCCATAGTATAATCTGTATGCATTAATAGCATTTTTAATTCAAGCATTTTATTTGTTGGCTTACCAGTGCTACCTACCATTTTACTTACATCGCCAAAAGAATTTACAAATGTTTGCTCTAGTTCAGGCTTATTTCTTTTCAACCAATTAAGCTTATCAGTATACCACATATCATAATCTGCATTTAGCTTTTTAATATTCGGCTCACTAGCTACAAATAAATCATGCATGCCTGGAGTCAATCTCATATATATTAAATAATCATCAGAAAAATAAGCTGCATCTTGAAATGTTTTAAAATCTTTTTGAAGTACGTTTTTATCATCACCCATTCGCTCTAAAACATACTGCCTTAAATCTCCATCAACAAGCTTTTGTTTACTAATTATATCTTGTATGTAAGCATGAACAGTAGCAGGTGTTACGTCGCCCCCTACTAAATTATCTAAATCAATTTTTCTTAAAGTTTTCCCATCTTTACTTCTAACTATAAAGTTTCTATCTAGCTTAATCATATCATAGCCAGCTTCTCCTGGAGCCCATGGCCTATTCTTAAAATCTTGATTAGGATTAGACCTTCCACTAACGGTTTCGTGTATTAAACCACCTTCAACAAGTCTCATCTGAACCGTCTCAACAGCATTCGTAATTCGAAGCATTAAACCATTAGCATCTTTAGCCCATTCTTTTTTTCTTTCATTAATATCAGCTTTAGTCATACTCTTATCTAAGGCAGCCATCTCATCTATTCTTTTTAACCCATAATCAAATGCGTCTATTAGGTCATCCTGCGCTACTTTTTCTACAAAGACTTCATCAAAGTCATTAGGATCTTTTTTGCTCTCTAAACCATACCTTTTGGCTATGACAATAGGCGCATCTGAGTTATGTGACACTGGACTTTTAGCATCTAATGATTCTAATATGTCACTAAACTCTTGAGTGTACTTACTATACTTGCTTCTATTTACATTTCTCATAGTCTCGTATTGCTCAGCAATAGCTATCAATCTATCAGCTCCACCATTTTCATTATACAACTTGATAAGATCCCTAAATGACAAGTCTTTATTGTAAAGCTCACCAAGTTCATTAGCAATTTCTTTTTCAATCTTATTAAAATAATGCATAGATTCTGCTCTACTGTATCCATCTTTACCAACAGGAGTATTGGTAGCAACTTCTCCAATTATTTTTTGCAATCTATTTACACCTGCCTGCTTAGCTGTTAAGATGTTTGCAATAACATTACTAATGCTACCTGTTAAACCTATGGCTTCACTATCCTTAAATGCTTTTAAAGCTTGTAATGCTTCTGCGCTATTTTTATGCCTAGAAGAAAGACTAACTTTATTAAATGCTTCTGTAAACAAATCAATGCTTTGTAACATTGTATCCCATTCTTGCATACGCTCTTCAAGTCTAGCAGATTCTTTATTAGATAATATTGGGCTATCATCTGCAGAGTTTTTCTTTTCACCTGTAGGTTTAGATAAAGCAATACTGTCTTTAAGTTTTAAATTTTCAATATCTGCTTTTAATGATTCCATTTCTTCTAAGGTATTTTTTCCTGGAACATCTATATCTTGCCTAATAGACTCTAGTCTTTCATGCAAAGCTCTAATCTCTAATTCGTTTGCAGTTCCTTTTCCTAATGCATTACTAACAATATGTGATCCTTGATATATAAATTCATTAAACTTTTTATCTTTTAATGCTGCATGTATTTTATGGATTTCTGTAGGGTCAATATTCTGCATAGTTCTAGATTGACTAGCATCTCCCCATACCGTATCAACAAAGTCAACATGCTCATGTCCTATAGCCTTAATAACTTCTTCATATTTTCTTGAAGCTTCTTCTACCTTTGCTTCACTAATATTTCTACCATGCTGTTCTCTAATAGATTCTTTAAACCATTCTATACCTGGAAGCTCTATTTTACGATCAGCATTTGTTCGCAAGTCCCATCGAGAAGTAAGCTCCATTACTGCAGCTATTCCTCTTTGATCAAACTTTCTTTCAGATAGATATCTATTTTTAATATACTCTATACCTTCTGTTCCAAATCTATTCTTAACATCTTCAGGTAGCTTTAATTTAAGTTCAACAAATTGATCAGCTAACTTTCTAGCTTGTGAATATTCAATAGTACCTTTTGTTTTTCTGCTGTGCTTAGAACCATTAGTAAAGCCCATGATATCATGAAGTCCTTCTAACTGAGCTCGCACATCATCTTTCATCTCTTGTATTATTTGTTCTGAACTTCTACTTTTATTTTTAGTAAAGGCTTCAATTTCCCTATCTGTAAAAACGATTTCATAATCACTAATGTTTCTTAAATATCTTTTCCTATCTATTCCATTAACAGATTGTTTGTGCATAAATAATAAATCTGCATTGATACCTAGCATTTCTAATTGTTTAAAGGCTTGAGGATCTGTTTCTTTTGGAGCTCTTCGATCTACCATTAAAGACAATCCTTCTAATGCTTCTATTCTTTTAGCATCTGAAACAAAATCATAATACGGATTTGCTCCACCAAAAGCTTTCCCTCCACTAAAATCAAAATTCCAATCTTCTATTCCATGATGTCTATTTAATGTTATCTTGCCACGATGTATAATTTCTTGAGCTCTTTCAAGCATCTCTGCATCAGCTGCATTTATTTGTTTAGTATCTTGAGTAAACTCTACAAGCCCTATATCTTCAAACTTCTTAAGTATTTCTCTTGCTTGACCAAACGCATCACCGTCACCCTTCCATTCAAAGTCATCAACTTTTAGAATGTCACCATCTTCTCTAATGTTTATGCCTACAGTATCAAACTCTTTTAATATACCTCTAAAGACATTCCAGGTTTCATTAGCTGCGTCTCTTGTTAATTTACCTTTAATAGATTCAAATGATAGATCTTCAAAGGCTTGCCCATCATCAAACTTAATTTTCTTTAATCTAGTTTCTAATGCATTTAATGTAGTAGCATCAAAATATTTAGGATCAAAAGATCCTTTTCTAGTAGCTGTTGCATCTGCACCTTTTTGTCTATGTATCATTCTATATATATCATGCATCTGAGCTACATGAGGATATTGTACAGGAGAAAATTTTCCCACAGCCTTACCTCCAGATGCCTCTCCTGCGCTTTCAAATGCTGTAAACACTTCCTGCCCAGCACTATTCTGTCCATACACTGCACCCATTTTTTCTTGAACATCTGAAACTTGATACATTTTAATCAAGTCAGTATATCCTTTAGGGTCCAATCCTAACAGGTCCATAGCTTCATGGTAAGGTGTAATATCTGCTAAATGCTGTTGTTGACTCTTATCTGAATATCTTTCTATATGACCCCAACGACCTCTTGATTTAGTCATTAACGCCGCAGTCATCATATGTATACCAATCTCTTCTGGGTTCATGCCATCCATCAAACCTTCTCTAAAAAGATCAACATTCATAGCCATTGTACCTAAGCCCATACGTAATGAACTTTTTGCAAAGTCTGAAAAATATCTTTTAGCCCAATCAGTAGTAAGATGCTTTACAGTATCTGCTCTATATAAATCAAGCAATTCAACAACATCATCAGCATTAAATTCTTTTCTACCTATTGCTCTCTGTATATCATCTGCACTTTTATAAACCTTTCCGTTAACAGTGTATCCTTTATTTCTAAATACAGACAATCCTTTTAAGTCAAACAAGCCTCCCTTTTGTATCATCTTGACAAGGCCAACCATAGACTCTTCACCATTCTCTTCCATCATCTTTTTATAATCTAATTTTTTATATGATTTCATGAAATTAGTAAAGCCTTGACCCAAACTTTCTTTGCCACCAAATGGTACAAGCTTAATAGCTGGAAACATTAAACCCATAGTGGCATTTAATTTAGCATCATGATATGCATGATCCCATGTATACTGCTCTCCTCTTGCTACAGTTTTTAAATAATTATTAACGGAGCCATGCATTCCCATAATCAATATATCTTGCATAGCTTCACCACCATAGTTTGCCAAGAAATCTCTAGCAAGACCAGCTTCTTTACCTGCCCCTAGCCATTTAGCCCACATAGAAGTGATTTCATTTATATGTTTACCTTTAGTAATCTCGTCCATAAATCTGCCAGTTAGATTATTAACATTTGTCGTACTGACATTTTTAATACCTGACTTAGCAAATGCTGCTTTAATAGCATATTGAGTACTTTTTTCTATTCTTTTTAAAGCTTCCTGTCTTTGGTCTATATTCCCTGCAAGGTTCTTCATCCATTGATAATTCTTATTATCGAAAGAAGATTTCATTAATCCTTTTTCTATATTGGATGCGATTTGAGATTGTACATCTTTAATGCTTAAAGGATTCTTAGTGTTTTGAGAAGCTTTAGATATCTTATCTGCTTGTTTTAGTAGCCAATTCTGTTCTAGTAATGCTTCGCCTTTTTGAGCGCCTTTAACAGCTTGACTCCCTGCAGCAGACACTCCACGTTTAATGATGTTAGGAGTAGCATGTTTACCAAATTTAGTAAGTAGATTTCCAGCTTTACCTAGCATTGCAAACGGTCCAACATATGGAGTAAACAATGCCCCTGTTTCACCAAGTATTCTACCTGCTTGACCCCATCTGCTTAGTTCGTCATCTTGATCTTCTAAAAATTCTGTTGCTCCCCAAGTTAATCCACTAGCATAACCTTTAGCACCTTCTTCAAATAAATCCCATACGCTACCAGTTTCTGCTTCTTTAGCTTCAGCTTCTCCTGGCATAGGCAAATTAGAGCTAATAGTGCTCCTTACTTTTTTCTTGTCATTATTTAATAAACTTGGACCTTGGAAAAATTCGTCTGGCAATGGCATGATCTATCCCCTATATTTTATCTAAAGCCTCAATAAGCTTTTCATTCTTTTGAGACTTGCCTATAATTTCTATCAATTCTCTATAGTCATCCTTATGTTCGCTAGGATTACTTAATATTGTATCTAACCTGTCTGTTAATGCTGCATTACCAGCAGATTCCATTTGAGCTTTATAACCGTCATACTCTTCAACGCTTATCACTCCCATATCTACAGCACGTTCTAACCTTCCTAATGGATGTTGGTCATAATAATGTATAAAATCAGGACCAAAAGGGTCTAGGCCATATGGATTTTCTTGAGTAGAGGCTTGCATTTCTACGTTAATATCATCCCATATTTCTTCTGCCTTAGCATCGAATGCCTCTATATATGGATTTGAATCTCCTTCTAAATTAATTTGAGAGCTTGATTTGTAATCTGTTATATCATGAGGATTGTCTCTACCATACTCATAGCCAGCGCTTGGATGGTCCATTTCTCGAGAATGGCCTAAACCAACTGTAGGAGATTGAATTGTCTGCATTAAATCTGGGTCAGATCCCAATGCATCAAGAACACTTACAACTCTAGAGCCAACAGGAAGAGTATCTTCTTCTGTGCCTAACTCAAACAGCACTTGTTCGCTTTGTCCAAAACCTCTCATAGCACCTGTTTGGGCTTGTCTTTTAGCTTGCTTAGCCTCTTCTTTTTTAACTAGTAAACTATCAATCAATACTTGATTATTGTTTCTGTATGCTTCTTTTAATTGAATCTCAATTGAATCAAGCTCGCGATTCATTATATTAATAACAGCACCTTCTCTTTCTTGAAAGTTTCCTTTATCTCTTAATACAAAATCAGTTAATGTATTATCTAAGTTTAGCAAGCTTTCTCTCTGTTGGTCTGTAAGATCGTTACTATAATCTTCAGCCATAATTTTTGCTGATGCAGTCATAGCATTATATCCGCTAGTAACGATCATTGGATCTAAGATTCCTCCACTTATACCTACGAATTTTTTATAAATCTCTGCAGGGTCTAAAGTCTCATCTAGAATGCCCATAAACTGATCATCTGCTAACTGTTGTTTAGTAGTACCTTGTCCTGAATATGGATCATTATATGCAGAAACTTCATCTTCCATTCTTTGTAATCTAAATCCAAATTGAGGATCGGTCATTAACCATTGCATTGCTGCTTGACCTTCTGCTGTTGCAGTCATTTTATCATACCATTCTTTTGCACCGCCCTGTTTAACTTGAGACTCTTGCAACCATAGTACAATATTATTTTTTTGATCTTCACCTAAGGCTTCCCATTGCTCATTAGTTCCACCTCTACTTAAAAGTTTATCCCATATATAGGTAGCATCCTTACCTTCATATTCAGTGGCAAACATTTGATAATCTTGAACAATGCTTGAGTATGTGTCTGATATCACAACATCAATTTCTTTTCTGTGATTAGCTTTTCTTAAAGTAATATCATCTATCATCTTCATATCTTCTTCGTGACCTGGCTCCCAGCTCATAAACAATTCTTTGTATTGTTCATAATCTTCATTAGTGCTATCATATTTACCCATAGTGTGAGCTTTCCAAGCATCCGTAAGATCTTCTTCTGTTAATGTTTTTCCTTCTTTTTTATAACTTTCTTCTAATGCCATTCTAAAATCAGCCTTACCTTCATCACTACCATCGTATGATAATTCTGTATCAAAGTAGACTTCCATATCATCAGCATCAATAGTCATAGCTGCAGTACCTTCTCCAGCCAACCATGGATTAACAAATGATTTTTGTTCTTTTAAATTTTGTAGCTTTGTAAACTCATCAGTCAATGCATCTTCGTATGCTCTAGCAGATTCAAATTCCTTTTTAGCTTCATTAGCCATACGTCGGTTGTCATCCATCAACCATTCCATTGTCTTTACAACATTACCCTCATATTCTGATGGCATTTGTTCACCTGCAGAACTCTTATATAGCTCAGGAAGGCTGCTAATTTTATCTTGCCAACCACTAACTCCAATGCTTTGTAATTCAGTCTCTATCTTATCAATTTCGTTCATATACTGCAGCATCTTATTCTCATAAGAGTCCGCTTTAGCCATAGCTGTATCTGTTTGGTATTTTAATATATCCATTTGCTGAGTGATAACATTTTGTTCTTCTGAAATATCAAGCCTTCTTTCAGAAAGAGCAAGCTCTCTTTCAAATTGAGATTCTTGCTGTGCCATTCTTCTTTCATTTTGCTTGTATTCCATTAACATTTTTGGAAGTGAAGCAAATAACTCTAACATAGGATCTTTATATGCCATACATTAACCTCATTATCTTTCTACGCGATCTGGACTTGAAGCAATAAAATCACCATATAAGTCCCATAAGTTCTCTACAAAACCTTTTCTTCTTTCATCTACCTTTGCTTTAAATCCAAGCCTTGCTTTTTGTGCAGAAGCAGAAGCAGAATTGGAAGCATTGCGAACCGATTGATTTAAATACTGAGACATTTGATTAGTCTCTCCACTCCTAAATCCCATTTTTCCATAACTCGCAGCATCTTTACCAGCTTGCATTTTAGCAGACCTTAATTGCTTTGATCGTTTTGCATCAGCATCATATAACTGAGAAACCATAACCTTCTTATCATAAGCTTCTTTAAACGGTCCAGATGTTTCATGGTACTCAGGTATTAAAGTTTTAAAAGTTTCAAGCGTTTGCCACATATCTTCTGTCATACCCATACCTAAAGCTTTTCCTTTTGTCCATCCAGCTGAAGGCATGTCATCTTGCAGCACATATTCGCCCATTAATTCATAGACATTGGGAGTATCGTATTGCGACATGTCTTGACCATAATTTTCATCACTATCTCCAAGTTGTTGAAAAATGTTATCCATTATCTATCACACCTATTCTGGCCAGCATAATTAATCCAGGTACCACCTTTTTCAGCACACTTTATTTTAGCAGCAGCATAATTAGATGGTTCCATATCTTCTGGTTTAGATGCTGTCCATGTAGTATATGCGGTTTGAATCTCTTCTAACCAATCTCCTCTTTTATCAGCAATGTCTGACATGGCCTTATATCTTTTAGCTTCCATATCTTTTCTTAAACTTGTCATATCTTCCCCATATTGATTCCTTAATTCAGCTAAACCTTTCATTGCAGATCCAGACCTTGCTAGCCCAGCTTTGCCTACTTTCTTTTGTGCAGCCATACTTTGCTGAGCATATCCTTGCATAGCTCCTGAAGTTGCAGCTGTAAAAGATTTTGAATCTTCTTTTAACATATCTCTAATAATTGATTCTTCCCCTGCATCATAACGGCCAATACTGCCAAGATATTCTTCACCTACAGAACCAGGCATTAAACTTGAATACGTATCATAAAGATTGCCAAGAGTAGTTATTGATTTGCCTGTAGCGGTTCCAAGTGTAGGCCCTTGATCGTCCCATTCAGGCAAGACGCCCCAATCGTTATACGGAGTATCCATCTAATTAAACCCAAGGATCATCAAACGATGGATCCCATTGTGATTGACGTTGACGAACTAATTCTTCATATTCTTCTTGCGACATTCCTACAGGGAGAGTTCCAGGATCAACTGCAGTCCAGTCATCTAATGGCTCAACATATCCTTTAGCTGCTCCCACTAATCCTTCATACTCCTCAACCTTCATACCTTTAGGTAAAGAGTATACATCGACTCCTGAAAACTCATCGCCAAATTTTTGTTCAGCTTTCCATTGCTTACCACCTCTTATAAAGTCGCCTAATTTCATACCTTTTTCAAGTCCAAATGCTGCAGTACCTGGAGCAGCGTTTACAGGATTTTGAAACACAGTACCAAAACCTCCAGCCGCATCAAATTCTTTTGTGCCTGGAATCTCTCCTCCAGCAGCCATATATGTTGTGCCAGCATCTACTATCGATTTAGTCCATTGAGCATCATCATGACCTTCCCAAGTATCTTTTAAATTTTTATCAGCTTTTCTTCTCATATCTCTTCCAAAGCTTCTTTTCTTTAAACTTAAATTATCTTCAATAGAACCTTTCCCTCCCATATGCTCTCCTATTTCTGAGCCAACTCTAGATCCTATGCCACCTAATGCAGCTGCCGCTAAAGGAGTTAATGCTCCGCCTGATAAAGCTGCAGCTCCTACTCCTAATGCAGTTAAGCCCCACTGACCTATCATGCTACCCCAGCCAGCTCTTCTTGCTTGTTCATTTTTTTGCTTCATCAATGCATCATATTCATCTTCGTAAGCTTCTCGATCTTCCATTGCTTTTTGCTGTAAAAAAGCTCTTGCTGCTGCTAATGACATATAACCTCCTTAAAACTATCTATAATTTGTGTACAAGTTAACACTGTTCTCTTTATATATGCAACCATTTTTATCCATACTGTGCAAATGCTACTGTTGCTTGCGGCAATGCTGTAACTTTCATTACAAATGATCCGTATTCATCTGCGCTATTTCCACCCCATCTTAAATTTTTACTACCACTACTTACTTTTGCTCCTAACCAATAATTATAAGTATTACCAGCTGTCAATCCTGTAACCGTCCATCTATGCGTATGTAGTAAATCATCAGTCTCATCAGATAATAACGAGAACTGCTCATATTGATCTCCAATTGAGTTATATGTAGCATTATCAGATAGTCCTAAGAATAACGTTCTTAAAGCTGTTACAGAATCTACATGCACCTGTACCATAACTTCAACTTTACCGCTAGGAGGTGCAATAAATCGCACTGTCATATTCGAATCAGGCACGGCATAGGTTGCAGTGATAGCATATACATCTGCTGAAGCATCTTCTCCAATGCATCTATATCCAAGTATCATCCCTGCATAAGCACTATTAGCTACACTAAATTGAGTACCATCAGCTAAGGCAATTACATGATTAGTTGCAGCATGAGTAATCTTATCAGTTGCTTCGTCTAATATAAACATATTATCTCCGCCTACTTGAAATGTCAACACATCATCGCCTGTTTCTTTAATGTTAGTATGGCTATTACTGTCACCATCAAATATAATACCATGTGTTTGTTCTACAAGCATGCTAACTCCTTTAACATAAGGAGCATCTGAACTTAAAGCAGTCAACCCTTTATCATTCCCTCCTGTGTAATTTAAAAGTCTAGAAGTTAATCCCATATTGGTCTTAGGATTGATATCAGGATCTAATGCCATTCCACTTGATTGTCCATTTATCGTTGGTAAATGCCTTTTGCCACCAAGAACAATATTGCCGCCAATATATAAGTGACCTTTGGTTTTATCTATAAATGTATTTCCCCCGTATTGAGTAGTGGCAACTGGATTCCCACCTTCCTCTCCGCGAATCCTAGAAGCTCCCTCTCCCATTTGATACCATTGACCACCGTATTTAACATACAACATAAGTCCAGAATTAGTTGACCTTAGCTGCATATCTCCATCGCTTCCTTCTCCTGTTACAGGAACACCTTTTCCTATAATAATTCTAAAAGCTTTTTGGTGATGCAGTCCTCTAGGAGTTATAGCCATTAATAAATACCTTTCACTCTATATATAAATGTAAAGTCATTAATGCCAAAGCCAGACACTCCACTACTAGTTCCAGCAGAAGAGTCGCTTTTAATTCTAAAGCGTATTGAATAAATGTCTTTAACCGAGCGATCTAAGCCAGGTTCAAGAACATTAGTATTGGTTGCGTTTTCTAAATAGCCTCCAAAATCAAACGTATATGTATTCCAATCAGTGCTATTTAAAAATATATTATTAGTTAACTCTCCTGTAACCATGTCTTCATAATTGTTCGATCCATTTAAAGCATATTGAAGTTTTACATAACCAACGCCCTTCATGCTAACCGATACCTTATATCCTATTTTCTTAACACCTGCCATTCCAAAATCAATATCTTTAGTTTCAACACATATAGCATTACTTACTGCAGCTGAAGCATTAGAATGCTTAGTACTATTGTCAAAATATTTTAATGCCAGATCTTGATACACAATAGAATAAACGCTAATAGGATTATCTACTGTTTCATCGTCAGGAATATTTCCAACAAATTTTAAAGTAGATGTTTTAATAGTCACTCCAGTTTTAGACCCACTTGAGTATGCAAATGCTCCATCAGGACTAGCTTCAGCGTCAATATCAATAATCGTAGTATTAGAAGTAAATTGAACATTTTGAACATAATACTTTTGCATTCCCGATGTATAATCAGCACTCTCTAAAACTATCGTATCGCCATTAGTAATAAATCTAGTTAGGTCATGTTGAACTACTCCAGGAGGTACTGACAATGGAGTATTTGTAGAGTTTGGATCTGTTATTGTAATTCTAGTATTAGCTGAAGCAACTTGCGAATGGACCAAAGTTAAATCTTCAAGCTCAACTCTACCATCACTAGCCCAAGGTTGTATATCTAAATAGGTACTGGCATTATCAACATCAACTAGTTCTCTAATAGAACTTAATATTGATTCAGAAAGCTGGTATGCATCTTCTCCTGCAGAAGTTATATTTTCAACGGTATACCCTCTGCCGTCCATTCCATTTACAGTAGTATAATAAGTAATGCCTGCTAAATATTCATCATTTACAGCAGTGGGATTTCTATTTATTTTAAGATGAGATTCTTGAGCTTGACCTTCATATACACCCATGCTTTTATAAAAATTCATTGAAGTTCCACCAGATTGAACTGTATACTCCTCTAAGAAACTAGCATTTTTTAATTGAGTTAAGAAAGTAATTTGATCATCATGAGTGCAACTGCTTTCATTTAGATATATCCATGTTACATAAGTCTTAACTATGTTGTACTCATATTGAGAATTAAATTGCGAGCCTCCAATTACCTCCCAATGAGAAGATGGTGGAACTGCTCCAGGGTAATTAAACTCAATTTCATCGATATGTATATTTGTGAGAGGAATATCCCCTTTTGTTGCTCCTGCAGGAAAATTAAAATTACTATCAGATAAGCCGCTTAAACTAACTTTTGTTCCTTGTATTGCTCCTGGTAAACATTTGCCTGGAAATGCTATAAATGCAGATGCAACATCAGGCTCGGAAAGGATTAATATATTATTTGATCGCAATTCCATATCATTACTTGCAGTGTTAAATATTCCGCTAATAGGGCTCCAATTGTCTGATTCTGTAGTCCATCTATGAGAGTCGCTAGATTGATCTTGAGCTCCGTTAAAGATGATACTTTTATGAGTATTCCAATGCTCATGGTTTTCATTATTTGCATCTTGTTGATATATAACGCCAGGAAAATGATACATAAGATTAGGAGACATCTCAGGAACACAACCTTTATGACTGTAATCTTGATTGTATCTTCTTTGATAATCACCATTCTCATAAACCTTGTCACGTCTACTATCAGGAGCTGCTACATACCTATTATACCATGCTAATCTTGGAAAAGGAGCATATATATTGTCAGAATGATAACCATCATCTTTTACAATAAGCGGCATTTTAAAAGGACTACTATCATCTCCGCTAGCTCCTCCTCTAAAATCCCAAGCTCCAGCAGAATCTTCATCAGTAACACCAGATAAGGTTGAATAAATTTGGGAATAACCATTGGTATCATTTGCTTGAATAGATATACTTCCTTTATACCTATTAGGATCATAACCCTCATGAACATTTGTAGTGGTTCTAGGATGATTTCTTTCTAAATCTGTGTCGGATATATCTGTAGGGGTAGCGTCAAATATATTGTTTCCGTTAGAATCAAAATTAATAGAAAATAAATGCAACCATGGTGGAGGACAAAAGAAATGATCACCTGCTGAAGTTACCATATTATTGTTTGTAAAATCTATTTCAAACCTAAAAGATAAAGGATTCCCTGTACTCCAAGGTCCTGAATCAAGTTGTGTATTAAAATTTCTAGACCATCCCAGTGATACTGCTGGTTTGTCAAGAGTGGTATTAGCAATTATAGAACCATGGCTTATAGGTACGGTAACAGCAGTTACTGCCGCGCCATTAATAGAAGGGGCATGGGTAAATGATAAATTTTGTTGAGCTCCATTAACAAGAGCGCTATATGTCCCATCTACATGCTTTCCTTTTCGCAAAACTCTAAATCTATCTGCTTCAATAATGCAAGATAAAGGCCTGCCTTGAGCAGCTGAATAGCTTTCAATTTGTTGCTTAATATAGTCTCCCAAATGTGGAGTATTCCATTGATTAGTCTGACCAACAGAATAAGCCTCAAGGGATCCTATAACTGTAGTGCCTATTTTTACAAGACTAGATTCAGTCAAATCCCAAGTTGGGTTAAATGCAGGATTAATATCACTTGAATTTTCATAATATCCACCTGGAAGACAGTTTCCAAACCCATCCTCTACGTTGCATCCCCATTCCCAATCATCTGGCACTTGTGGGTTTATAAAAACAACATGATTACCAACCTCCCCACTAGACCCTTCGTCCATAGTTAAGTATGTTAACTTGTCCTTATAATTAACAAGATTAGATTTTCCTACTCTAGATACCCTATCTATACCTCTAGTCCAACTTTGTGTAGTTATATCATATATCATGACTACACCATTTTGATCTGCTAATCCAGGGTCTTGCATAACTAATATTTGTTTTAATTGAGGAAGATATCCAATCATTCCTGTTTGACCTACAAACGTAGACCATCCTTCAGGTTCTAAATAAACATTGCCAGACACTTTACCAGAGTCTAATTTATTATCTACAACATTAATAACCTTTTCTCCGCTATAAAGAAAGCATCCATTAGTATTAACCCATGCTACACCACCTTCAAATTCAGTTACAGCGTATGGCGATGCTACGCCCATATGTTTATATTTATTTTCAAGATATTCAACATCACCTGACACATTCAATATGTATAAAGCTTTTTTCTTAAACTGCATTAGCCTATCGCCAAATGCAACAAGCTTAACTATAACGTCTCCGTCGTCAGTAGCAATATCAATAAAGTTTGTTTCAGGAAATATATCAAGTCTATTTACTGGAGACTTTATAACCCTATCATGTTGAGGAGCATATTGAATATCAGTATGATCGGTCGCTGCATTATTTCCTGAAGAATATCCATAAGAAGTTTTTCTTCTAATATTTCCAATATAAGCCCTTCTATTTATAATTGCCACAGTTGCATAATTTGCAGATGTTGTTTTTGAATCATGAGGATAAGTGTTTAATAAAGAGTATGTAAGAGCTGGAATATCCTTAATAGACACTGTTGCCAAAGCTGCTGTTCCAGCACTAATTTGACTACTAGAACTTGTTCCATTTATAAAGTTAGAAACTACCCCATCATGGCTTCGAATAAACGCTTTATCTGTATCGCTCCTACCAAAATAAGCTTCAGCTAACATATATGGATCATCATATGTAAGACTACTTGTTCCTAACATATAAACCCTGCAACCTATAATTCTTTTATCAAAACAATTTGCTTTAAAACTTGCATTTTCAGGATCCACTAATATAGTAATATCTAAAGAATCATTAGCTAATAAAGATACTGTTGCAGATTCTGATCCGCCATCTCGCACCATATTGCGTTTATTCATAGTAGACTCTTGAGTATAATCATCAATCCCATTTAATCCAGGTTCATATAACCAAGTCCAGCCTAATTTCATACCAGTAGTTTGAACCCAAGATCCATTGTCTGTTGTCTTGTTAAAATGAAAACCAACTCCATTGTTTAAATCGCCACAATCTATAGTCGCATTAAATTTGACCATATTTTCATCTAGCCTAGGAGCTTCTCTTAATGCTTGTTCTTCTGCATACCAAAACTTTCCTACTTCTAGTTCATCAAATTCAAGTTCCTCAGTTAATCCAGAAAACCATACCTTTCCAACAAGATGACCATACCATTTGCTTGAATTGTTAACATTTGATAATGTTGAATCACATACTCGTAAAGCTCCATCAATATAGTAAAAGATAGGTTTGCAGTTATTAACATCACTATTTCCAGTAGTACCTTCATACCCATCTAATTGACCTAGATATATTTCTTGATCATGATTTGTTGAATCCACTATTCCAATATAAGCTCCATCGCTAGAGTTTTGTTGTATAGCTAAAACATCATGTTCGCCTTCTATGCCTGAATGATTATAGTCACTAGTAAAGCTAAATAAACCATATCCTGGCAATATGCCAGCAGTTATAGCGCTGCTCATATAATGATCTCTAGAGTTTCCCATCTGTCTAATAGTACCTACAATATCAACCATTACATCAGTTGCATTTGCAAGCCCACCTTCTGGCAAATCTCTTTTATCATACAGGGTTAACATACCCTTTTCGAATCTATCTATTTTTAGAGCTTTTTTCGGCACGTCTATGCTTTCCTTTTTTCTTTAAGTATGAAAATTTTACTTTCCCCTCACCATCAATATCACGCTTATCTTTATAGTTTCTTTTTAATTGCATTCTTAATAACACCTTCTACTGTATCATATAAAGAATTTAATATTTTCTCTTCAGTTTTTTCTGACAAGAATGGTATGTCTATATTCTCATTTAATGCTGCCACTACTTCTTTTTGCAGATCTTCATTAAATACTTCTTCTATTATATTATCTTTAACACCATCTAAAAAACCCATTACTTCTCCTTTTTAATTAAGTTAGTTACTATTTCTACTAATGCTTGATAAGATTTAAGTATACCTCTTTGTTCTATTTGCATTTTTTTCTGCTGATCTATGAGCTTGATAATTATCATTTCTATGCGTTTAAAATCCTGCTCTAGCTCTTGCATCAACTCGTTCTGAATAAAGGCGTTCTGACGCCAAATAAAGAAGCCAAAAGCACATGCTACGGCTACTGGTATTCCGAACTTTTCTATTACTGCAAATAAATCCATTACTTATTCCCATCTATCATTTCCCCCCATACACAACATTTACCGTTGATTATCTGTACTACATCTACTGTAAATTGTCCTCTGCCATAAAAATCGATTATAGCAAATGCATGAGCCCAATTGATTCTTCTATTAGATAGCCATTGATTAGCTTTTCCGCTCATATCTTTTAAGCATCCAATACTCCAAGCTGACTTAGGTCCATCCATATGAGTAGCTGACATCTGTTGTAAATCATGCCAATGACCATACATAACATTACATCCAAGCTTTCTTAAATGATTTGCAGTATGATACTGTCCTCCATATTGATGTCCATGATAAAAGTATAGTTTACCTATTTTTAGATGCTTGCCAAACGGGTGATATTTATATCCCCTATCAGCCAAATTAACGGCATTAGCAAACTTGTATTGTGGAATATAAGGATATTTCTCAACAGCCATATTAAGCCAATCATCATGGTTGCCTTCAGTAATATGCTTTTCCTTACACCCTGCTTTATCCAATGCCTCATCTATTATATCCATACCTTTATTAACATCTTTAACATCTTTGTCAAAGTCTTTAACTATATATTCTAATGGTGGCGCTTTCTTACGCTTCCATTTCCAATGTGAAAAAGCTGACCACTCCCCAACATCTCCCAGATCAATATATATATCTGGTTTTACTATCTCTATCGCCTTACATAAAGCATTAATCGCTGGTGTATCATGTAGCGGAAAATGCTTATCAGGGGTAGCGATAGCTCGCCTTACAACCCCAACATCACTCTTAGACATATTCTCTCCTATTTTGTTTTTGTCTTAGGAGCTTTAGCTTGACCTTCTTGTATAGTCTCTAAAGCTTCTACAGCTCCTAGTATCTTATAGTAAACTACCTCTGCATTCTTAAGCTGTTTCTTAAGATCTTCAAGGTTATTCTCTATATCCATTTTTCTCTCCTATTTAACTAGCTTATAGATCTTTATACCGACATAGATAATGTTGGCTATAATTAAAATTGCACCTAACACTTCAGGGACCAGCTGCCACCAATTAACAACTAAAGTCCCTGTACTTGTACCTAATGTCTTTAAAGTATCCTCCATTAAGGTTTTTTCTTCTTTCCACCAAGAGGTTGGCCAGGATTATATTGACCTTGTGAAGCAGGAACGCCTGGTCTTCCACCAAGAGCTGGGCCTTTTTTCCCTTTAGTATGTCTACCTTTAGGGCTTTTTCTTACTTTAAACTTTCCTTTACCTTTACCTCTACCATAAGCAGACTCTTCAGTCTTCTCTTCTTTTTTATTGCCAAAAGGGTTCCATAACTTTTGACCTGTTTTAAATGCATTATCTGCCATTGTCTTCTCCTTTTCTATTATACGTCACTACCGTAGTAACATAATACTTTTACATCTGTACCAGGTGTAGTTATTGTAATGTTTTTAAAACATCCATAAACAACTTCTCCTGTTAATACGTCATCTAAATTTATTGCAGATCCAGTTGATCCATCACCTTGATGGGTTGTTACAGCTATCCTTACTACCTCAGCTGTAGATAACCCACCTAAAACTTTTATCATAAAAAAGTTACCGTCACCAGTGCTTTCTCCATTAGTATCTAACACTTTAAATCCTAACTGTCCTAATCCTACGTTTCCTGATTCATCACCTTGATATTGTCTTATTCCTCTATGTGGCATAATTATCTCCTAATATTCTATATGAAAAATAAATTCTAAATCATCTACATCAGCACCTGTTCTATCAATGCCAGCAAAATATACACTAGTTTGATCTTCTGAAGCTTGTAATAAAAGCCCATCACTTTGCTGATTAACTGTAGCTGTTCCTGCTCTTGCAGCCTGCGATATAAGCATATTAATTAAATCTATTTCAGTATCACTTGCATCTACAAACATAGAACCTAATACCTTTGCCGTTTTTAAATCTGCATCGCTAATACTAACAGCACTATCAACAGTGCCTATAGTAGCTGAATTTTGAGTAAATATTAAATCAAAATCGCATGTTGTATCACTATAGTTTACAATTTCAAGTCTTACTAATTTAGAACATCCTCCTGGTCTTATAACTGCATTAGGTATTTCTGTTGAATTGAATGCTACATCACCTGAGTCGGTTGCAGCTGCTTGAAAAGTTGGACTTACTCTAATAACTTTTCTTTGAGCCATTGAGTTTGTTGCTTCTTGAACCGTCATTGCATTTGGTCCATATTTATTTGCCATGTTCACCTCCTACCCTAAGGACTGACCGTCCGTGAATGGGTTCGTTTTTTGTTATCTTATTGCTCCTACGCCTGGCATAATCCTTCTAGGACCTGCCACTCTTGCGTTCTGATACTTTTCTAACATCTTTCTGAACTGTATCATAAAATATTCTTTTCCCTCTATATCCCGTGAATCTTCTGATAGTTTAGCCTTCACATAATATACTAAAGCTTTACTTAAATATGAAGGTAAATCTATGTCATCATTTTCATCTTTTAAGTCTGATATTGGAGAATATGTAAATTCTATTTCTAATCCGCTATCAGAATCTTCTAATGGACTTTTATATTGAACTCTATTAGAAGAAGTATTTAAACCATCTCCTGGAGTATATGTGTAATTTAAACCATCATCTCCAGTAGTAACGTCTTTCTCTAACAATACAAGTTTATTGCCTTTTAATTGATATGCATATTCTTTACTAGTTGCCATTAAACTTCCTTATATATCTACTGGAAAAGATACATTTATTCCCCAGTCCTTTGAGCCTTTACCACCATGGTAAGCTCCTACATTATACTTGCCTATTGACCCTCTATACCCTATTCTATTAGTTTCAGGCTCATAAGATACTACATGTTCACCTAGTCTACCATATAAAGTAGGTTTGTTATTTCTATATGATGCACCTAAATTTGTAGAAGGGTTGATAGATAAATCTGCTAATAAATCAACATTGTTTTCTAATAAATATGTCATATATTTTGGATCATTTAAAGCAGGTATACCAGATTGCAGACCTTGAATTATTGTTTTACCAAGAAGATCTTTTAAGCTATTAGCACGAAACGTTAAAGAATGTTTACCTAATGGTGTTTTAAAATCAGTCTTTGATAACATTAATCATTATCCTTATTAACAGGAGAACCTATTGCTCTAGGTATGCTTCTATATTCATCTTTACTATTTAAATGATTCTTACATCTAACATCTAATATTTTAACAGACTCACTTGGAAGCTCATATACTCTTTGATCTTTTTTAATATCTATTTTTTGAGTATTAATATGAGTTTCAGATAGTATATTTATTTCTTCTAAGCCATCTTTAATATAAGCAACAGCTCTACCAGTCTGACTAATGCCAACCCTTTCCATCAACTCAATAACCTTCATTATCTAGCTCCTTCTCTTTGAGGTTGAGGAGGTTGAATTAAGCCAAATGCTTGATCATACTCTCCTTTTATTTCTCTATAGCGCGTCTGATACCAAGTATATTCTTTTGTGTCTTCTGCAGATAATAACTGAACTTGAGACAAATATTGTTGCGCATCTTGCATATATGCTGCACCTATTCCTAAATAAGATTGCACTTCTTTTAATGCTAATTCTTCCATTGCTGTAAGCTCTGCAACAATAGATTGTGCATGCTTTACTTCTGTAGCAGATAAGTTTAATGCTGCAGTAACCAGTTCTGGATCTTCCCTTAAATGATATGAAAATGCATTATAGCCTTCAGCTGGAGCATTTCCATCAACTAATTCATTTGCTTTATTTAAAGCTTCTACTGCCTGCTTAAACCTTCCTTGCACTGAATCAAAGTTCATAGCATTATATAAGTTACTATCTATTCTATCTGCTGCTTTTTTACTAAAATCTAAATGATTAATAGCCAATAACATATTAGATTTAAAACTTGTAAATGCAGATTCTATACTAGCATTTCCATGCATCCCTGCCATAACTGATTGCAATGATCTCATACCTGCATATAAGACTACTAATCTAACTTTTTCTTCAGGAAAATATTTAATATCTGAATGACTGTAAGCTAAAGTTGCATCACTAGTATTGGTAGGTTCTGCATTAACATAATAAATTTTATATCCATTACTCGCTGAAGGTATTGGGTAAACTAATACTGTCCCATCTTCAGATATAGTATAAGAAGGGCTAAATGCAGATGAATAAAATAAACTTGTTTCATCTGTAACCCTTGACTGCATACCTAATGGAATTTTTGTACATTCTCTAAAATCTCCGTCTGTCCCCGATTCTCTAACAACACTAATAATTTTACCAGAATTAGCAGATAAGCCACCTTGACTATCACTTACAGAACTAGCTCTTGTAAATAAATATCCATCTTGTGGTTTAATAGTAGTCCACCTATCAACTATATCAGCTACAGCATCTTTTAAATACTCTGACAGTTGTGCTTGCGTAGGATTGGTGTTTCCCGATTCTATTGTTAAGCCTGTTAAACCTTCTACTCTTTCTTCAAATGTTGCCATTAATCTCCTTTATGAAACCCACCCTCTCCTACGGGGAGAGAATATCCCAGAGGAAAGGGCAGGTCCATTTTTTTATTTACTACGATGCAGTAAAGTCACTAGCTACCGTATCTGTTGGTTTAACCCATATCACAACAATACGAGTTACCCCAGCAGTTGCAGCTCCTACAGTAGTCATTTGAGCAGTAACAGTACGAGCACTTGATGAATATTGAGTCATAACCCCATTATTATCAGTTACATATGCACCTTCTTTACCACCTAAATGATAAAATGATAAAACTTCATTTGCTACAAGGTCAGTTGCTTTTGCATTAACACCTGTATAAAATCCATTATCATCATCTGAATCGCCTACTATAAGAGTAGCACTGGTATCTGAATCCCAAAGAGTATCAGTATGAACTTGAATATCTTGAATGTAAGCACCTGCAGGGATTATAGTACTAATACTATAAACTCCAGCAGCTCCGCCTCCATTATCATCCCAAGACATTACCATTTCTGCTACATTAGGATTCCAACTTGATTTATATGTTTGTTTATCTAGTTGTGCCATTATCTACCTCCTTAAGATGCGTTAATGATTGCTATAGCGTCTGGATCGTTACCATCAGTTACTAAAGCACCTGTAACCATCCACGCTGTAGAATCAATGCATATTAATTCAACAGAATCTCCAGCTTTACCAGCCAAAGTTTGGCTATCATGCGTAAAGTCTAAAGTATCATAATCAGCTACTGTTGCAATAGCTGTAGCATGATCGATAGACTGAGCAGAGCACTTTGCTTTAGTAGTTGAATTAACATTCAACGTACCAAAGAAACAATCGCCAGATTGTGCTAGTATTTTAGCTCCTGCAGTAGTATCAATTCCAAATACAACTTTGAATTGAAGGCCTGCTGCTGCCGCTGGAAGTTGAACAACTCCATCAGCATCATTAAGGAATACAATAGCACCAGAATCGTCAGCTTGAAGATCTAAAGTACCAGCGGCTGATGTAATCACATTAGTTTTACCAACACCAAATACACTAGCATCGCTATCATGCTTGTTTTGTCCATACATTGGATTAGCCATAGTCTACCTCCTTAAGACCACAGAGCGTGACACTCAGGCATACTTAGCTCGAGTCCAGCTTCTGTGAGGATTAAGTCAACTCTACGGTCAATACCACTGTTTTCAAGTGTTTGCACACCTACATAAACAGATGTATCTCTGTTGACACCGTTGCCTATTAAAGGTCGATACGAAGCATACTTCATATTAATACCTAGCATTTTAATATTAGTACCATCTAAGTGAATATTTCTTGCAACATTCATATCACCATAAGGGGTTGAGAATGTAGTAATATCTATTCCTAAGATCTTTTTCTTTCCTGTCATAGCAAAGTCAGCCCTAAAGTTAGGAGAAATTTCAAGATTGTTTTTGAAATATCCACCTAATTTATGTAGCCAATTGTAAACAGCAGTGCTTACAAAGAATACATTAGCTGTACTATTATTATAACGAGGATCTAAATAATTAGACATGTCATCTAAAAAGTCATCAGCTGTTTTAGTAGCTGTATCTAGACTAAATAAATTACCATAAGTGCTTATATAATCAACAACTCCTTGAGTAGTATAGTTAGAATCACTTTGAGCACCAAATAGTAATGAGTTTTCAATATCCCATTTATGCTCTACTAACTTCTCTTTCCAAACTCTAGCCCACTCATTTTGATCATACTTTAACACTGTAGCTCTAGCTGTATTAGTCATCGCCATAGATGTTTTCCATATTTGAGTTCTACCATAGTTTGTTGAGTAAGGCTGATCTTTCCATGTTTCAGGATAACCAGAACCTTCATCGTGAGAAGTACCAACTATATATGATCTTCCTACTTCTAAGCTGCCAGTTTGACTTGCACCAATAGTAGTAGCAGCAACAGTATCGCCTCCAAAGCTAGCGGGTACAGTTAATGAATCCATTCCTGAACTAGCATCTTTAACAATAGTACCTTCCAATTCAACCATGTCACATTGATTTGCACCTAATGCACCAGAATTAGCTGAACCAGCCGCATCAATTGTTGTAACTTTAGATACTTTCAATACAGCATAATCACTAGCTACAGCAGCACCTATGCTTGCAGGTACAGCAGTCGCTACATTGATTTTTACTAATTGATTAGGAAGATAAAATGCAGGCTGTGTACCAGAAGCTCCTACAGTAATATTGTTACCTGTAGTGTTTCCAAACACATTCTGAATGTTACCATTTGATTTATAATCTGTAGCCATTCTAATTTTAAACGTACTGAAATTAGAATTAGTTAGGTCTGCACCTAAAGCTGCAGTTTCTACCCATGCGTTAGAAGAATTGTATACCGCTACTGGATATGCATATCTTTTATGCCATGAATCTCTTTTTTCCGTCCACTTAAATTGTGGATCATCAGTAGGCTTCTTACCTACTTTACTTACGAATCTAAAAAACGGATCTTGTGGAATCGCTAATTCAGAGACTCGGTCTCCAAAGTTATACTTTCTACGAAGATCTCCCGTTTTTAACTGAGACGGATCACCTGGACCAGTCCCGCTGTTAAAATCAGCAGCTTCTAGATTCGATAACTGAAATAAATCTGACATCAGTTACCTCCTTTTCGTTATTACGTTCGAATAGGAGTTTTAAATTTTACCTACCCGAACAGGTTATCTATATTTCCATCACTGCCAAGCAATGTATCAAACACTTCATCTTCAAATGAAGGTCGACTATCGCCTTGACTGTTGGCTCCACTCGCGCTCGCAGGTATATTTCTAACATTTTGCATTTGATCTATCATAGATTGCTTAGTAGCATTAGCTACATTTTGATTAGCTTGATCTCTGTTAATCAAATAATGTATATCTTCTAAAGATAATACATGTTGTTTGGCTTTCCCAACCATATCCTGAAATTGGTCTTCAGACATATTGTATTTCGATTTAAAAGCAGCTTCCTCATTCCTTCTAGCAATTTGCTTTTGAGTTTGATTAGCTCTTTGCTTTTCTGCAGTTAGGACTTGATTAACTCGTCCCTGTACTACTGAATCAATATGTGCATTAAAAACCTTAGCAGAATCTGAATCTGGATCTTCTAGTGCCTCAGCTTGATCATACTGGAAATCTTCAGGTAAACCTAATCGTTCCTGTATGTTTTTAGCTGGAGCTCCACCGCCTGCAAAATAGCTTTTTACATGCTGTACGAGTCCGCTATCTTTCTTCATAGCGTCTAATACGGGTACAAAAGGTTTCAAATTCTTAAGCTCGTCATACATTTTCTGAGCCTCTCTTTGAGAATCTTTATACCGCTTTTCCCAATCCACTCTATTATTGGAGCCTTCCGATGGATTTGCGTGGGTTACCTGTTCGGATCCACTTGAAATCGGAGGGGTTACCTCGGTGGTATTTCTAGGGTCTTGTATGCCGCCATTAACGGCATTTTCGACTTGTTCGAAAAAATCACTGCTAGAGCTATCATTTAGGTTACCAGCAGTCATCGTATCTTCAGTCATATTTCTCTCCTTTTAATTAAGTATTAAATTAAACATAAATTATCTATATGTGCAAGAATTATTTTTATTCACTTGTTTCTTTGTTTTGCTCAGCTATTTCTCGCCTTGCAGCTTCATGCTCTATATTATTTATTGTACCCTGTAAAGCAACACCTGCTTGCTTATCTTGTGTATCAATATTGTTTCTAGCTTGATTCTGCATTGTTCTTGCCTCTGCTTGATTCTCAATAGACTGTTTATTAATCTGACCTTTAACTTCTTCTTTCTTTTTATTAATCTCCATAGAAGCTTGCATTACTTGACCTTTAATTCCTGCTTGCACTAGTTGTCTTTGTAATGTTTCTATAGTTCCAGCTTGATCTTTCATTTGAGATTCCATGCTTTGTATCTGACCTTGCATTTGTGAATACATAGATTTTCTTTGTGCAATTTTTTCTTTATTTCTAATATCAGTCTCAGATAGAACAGCAATATCATCAACTACTCCCATTTGAAGTAATTGTTTTAATTCATCTAAGTATGCCCATCTGTTAATAGGCAACGTAGATCCTGCTACTATTCTTACATCAAACTTAGCAGTTGCATAATCTTTAAACTTCCCTATAACTGCACCTAAATCATTATACATAGGTATATTAAATTCTACTTCTCTTTCCTCAACTAATGCACTTGGTTGTACAATTCTAAATACTTTATGTGCTGTATAAACTGACTGAGAATACTGCATAACGATTTCACCTAATTGCTTTAAAGATGGCTCAATAGAATTTTTCATCCATTGTTTAACTCTTCGTGTACCATACTCGTCCATAGCAAGCATACCTCGATATGTTTCATGCTGAGAACCTACGTCTCCCTGCATAGCTCCATATATTCCAGCTAAATATTCCATGTCACCTTTTCCTTCTTGCACTATTTGAAAAAATGCATTAGATAAAGGAGCTGGTTGTACTGGTGTTGGAGGAGCTGCTCCTGGTCTGATAGGCAATAGTGCTCCAGGCGAACTAGAATACTGCTCCCAATGGTCAGTATCAATAGAACCTTCTTCATGCATCCATCTTAAAGAAGAACCTAAAGAAGCATTGTGAACCATAATTTGATGTGCCTTATTTAATTCCATCTGTTTCCCAATCAATGGAGATACAGCAGATATAGGATAAGGAGTACCAGTCCATTTGAAATGAAAAGGTACAACTGGATAATCTTGTATTTTATCTGGCAATACTTTCTCATGTATTAACTTATCGCCAATTGCGACCGTCTGTCTAATTCTACTACCGTAAAACCTAACAGCTTCTACAACAGTATTAGCAAACGATTCACTTTCCATTAATATTTTATACTCTCTCTCTGTAACAACTTTACTTTCAATCTTAGAAGCTTCAGTTTGCAACTGGCTAACAAATTCTTTTTGCATAGTCTCCAACTGATCAGCCATCATCTTTTGCGCTTTTTGCATTTCTAATTGGAATCTTTCAGGTAGCATTTTTCCTTCTTGTACCGCTTGTTGCATTTTCTGTTGCTGTTCTAATAATTGAACTTGCATTTCTTGCTGAGCTTCAGCTACTTTTACTTGCACTTGTTGTTGAATAGTTTGCATAACTTCAGGCTCAGGAGGTATGCGATAAAATAAATTCATATAAGGAATTTTAATTTTCTCATATAATTCAAAATGTTCTATTAGCTGATCATGCTCTCCTGTCTCAGGATTAATTGATTCTGATTCATTTAAATCTTTATAATGAAAATCTTTTTGCAATGGCCCTGTAGACTTTTCACTAAAGTAATCTTCATTCTTATGCATAGTCGCAGCATTTTTAATCTTCCTTACGCTTTCAGGAAACAACTTCATTAAATGAGCTTTAGGTAATATCTTCCTTACCATTATATATGCGGCATCTCTAAACATAATATCTCTTGATTTAGGATCTACATATAAATCAAAAGGGTCAGGGTTTTCAATCATCACTTCACCCATACCTTGATCTGCATTCGCATCAACGCTAACCATTAAATACCCAATAGATTTAGTAATAGAATCATTAACTGCGTTAGAATATAAAGACTGCCCATCAGATTGATACCAAATGTAATCAGACAAATCTGCAAATACTGCAGCCGCATCTATATCGGAACCTTCAGCTCCAACAGCTTGCCATCTAGGCATTTGAGCTGTAGCATAAAAATTTAACATCTCTACAACAGGGGTGATTCTGTTAATAGTAAATGTAGGCATTCCTTGAGATTCTAAATCTAATCTTTCTTCTTCGCTTAATTGATTATCATTAGCAAAATCAAAACCTTTCTGATTAACATACTCCCATTGGGCCCTGGTATTGTTACGAGACTTATTATAAATCTCTCTTATTCGCTCTACTTTTTTATTAGTCTTCGCCATCTTCTTCCTCTTCATTTGTAGGATCATCTTCTCTTTGAGATGGTATCCTTACTGTTAAATCTTCCAATGTAAATATATCAGGCATTAATCTTCTAATACCATATACTCAACTTTACAAGCACCTGTATTAGCTAATGCGAATATAGGCGCTGCCGCTCTAAACAAACAAAACTCTCCTGGTTTTAATTTAATAGAATATTGACCTGAAAGTCCTAAGCTTACATAGTTAGCTGTATCTAAATTTTTAATATAATATACACCAGCTGTACCTAAATCTGCACCTTCTGCTAAAGCTTCAGGGGAACCAGTTCCCACATCTTGAACATTATGAGTGATATGTGTTCCTGCCATATCAATAGTTCCGCTATCACTCTTATCAGCGGATGTACCTAAAACTGTTTTTACAGACAAAGATATTGCTGCTTTTATTTCTTTTGCCATTTATTTCTCCTTATAAAATTGTTTATCCATTCTTTCTCTTGTTTCTTTATCAACATTAGTATGGTGAAACTTTGAATAAGTTTCTTTATACATATTACCTTTGCCTACATCTACCATATAAGTATCTTGTTTATCTTGCTTGTAAATGTTAGATATAAACATAACATCAGCTTGATCTTCAGTCCAATCATTTGGATTTTTAGAAATACCTTTTACAAATTCATCATCAACATTACTGGCATATGCTCGATTTTTAGCAACCTCTACAGGATTTTTTGGTATAAATATTTCATCCTTTCCAGTTTTTGGGTTATACCTTATCTCCTTATCTTCAGGGCCGTAGTCTGTTGTTAGAAACTGATAACCCCCTTTTGCACTTGAATCTTTATTACCCATCAACTTACCTACTTCATAATTACAATCACTTTCAATACACTGAGATTCTTTAGCAAACTTATGCCAATTTTGCCCAAACTCTACCCATTGATCTTCAGGTATCCCTACCTTCTGTGCGATCCTAATAATTAATTTTTCTGCATACTCTCCAAAACCAGTACCTAAACTAGTATATCCAGCTACTTCATCAAACACTTCATCATCAGTCATATTCATATCCTTAAGCTGTAACCCAGCTTTTAACTTTTGGTTTTTTCTTATACCATTCACCTTCTTTTGTTTGCTTAAATGCTTTTGGTGGGTGGGCATATTTACATGCATAAGCCAAAGCATCAATAGTATCATCATGACCCATCCTAGGGCCGAAAGTAAATATCTCATGTTGTAAATCATACATATCTTTTTTAATATGTATACCTCCTATTGCAAATCTTTGCGCTAAAATTTCTTGAATCCTATCCCTTTTAGACATTCTATTACCAGGTTTTTCAGCTGCATACTTAACTGTAAAATCATTTCTCCTACGCATTTCAGCGATGATAGACTGAAACACTGGCTTAGACATTGTCGTGTCTTCAATGCAGAAGAGATCGGGTTTGTAAATATTGTTATAATCAAAGATATGATCAACGATACCTTTTCTATTATCACCTGGAATACCCAGTACAGGAAGTGAGCGCTTGCGTAAATACTCCAAAACATAAATATTATTATCACCGTCAATAGCAGCAAAAAGTAATACGCTAAAATCACTATCCCTCCTAGTAGAATCGGTAGCAGGATCCACCCCTGCGAATACACTAACTGGTTTAACATCCCCGTCTTTCGTGTGAACATAAGATACATTAGTCTCTTCATCATATATATAATCACCTTCCCAGTATTTAACATGATTCCTAGTAAATATAGAATCTTCTTCATTTTGAACTTCCATCATATATTCTTGATAGAACTTCTGTGGCTGACCAGAGTCAGCATAAAACTTTTTCTTTCTCTCCATTTCTTTCGCACCGAACCAACTAGGCCAAAGAGGTGTTCCATCAGCTTGGAGAGCCTTATAAGTTATAACATCCCAACTATATTTTTCATTCATTTTTTTAGATTTTTCAAATCCATTAAGGATGTTAGTAATGAAAGCATCAAAATGAACGGGAGTACCATTAATCCGTAAACGACCAGTATGAGGTTCGAGAGCAGGGAATACAACAGCCGTAACAAGGTTCGAGATTTTAGAACGAGACTCAGGTGTAACGGTATTATTTTCGTCTTCAAAATCATCAAGCACGATAAGATCGTACCGTTTGTGAAGTTTAGCTCCTCCTCTAATACCTGATAAATTACTTTTACTGATAAGCTTACACCCATTAGATAGTTCGATATCATCTTCTGTCCATTTCTTTCCTTTTAAATCTCCAAAGTAATATGTAAATCTATCATTATATTCCAAATGATATTTAATATAATCCAGGTTAGGTACCGATATCTTTGAAGAAGCGGCTACCCATCCATAAAATAAAGGCTCTTCTGCAAAAACAAAATCATGCAATATAGAGCATTTAGTCAACACAGTCTTTCCATGACCCCTAGGAAGAATTACTGCAAGCTGTCTTTTACTTAAATCATTTAAAGCGTCTGCTACTTCATAATGAAAAAACGGAGTCTCACTCCGCATATAATCATCTGGCAAAAATAATTTTCCAAAAGCTATTAAGTCTTGACTTGCTAGCTTAAGCTGTTCCTCCATCTTAGATACATTATTTAAATTAACGTTGGCCATAACAATTAGGATCTCTTGGATCGCAAAGTTTTTTACCTACCGCTCCATATATAGATGTATCATAACCTCCAGCTCCTCCTATAAGACTTGGTTCAGTCGTGGGTGGAAGCGAAGGTGTTTCAAAAAAATATCCGCCAGGACCCCCAGGTCCAAATTCTCCTGGCTCTTGATATACTGGAGGATTTACAACCGTCTGTCCTGCACCTGGATCAATTCCTGGTTGATTTTGAGCTTTCCCGCCAATAAATGGATTATAATAATCAGGAGTATATGTTATATTAGGATCAGCAGTATTCCAGATACCCCCTGCTTGTTCTACGCCACCCCCATGCAAAGGACCAAGATCTCCTGCGCCAGGGCCGCCAGGACCTAAAGGATCTTGAGGAGCATTTGTATCTTTGCTTATTCTTTGATTGTCCCTTTTAGCAAATCCGCCACCCATAACACTATTGCCTTGAGCACCTATTGCTTCACTTACTTTGCTAGGATAACTAGGCATTAGTCTTGATATCCCATTCTTTGGTTTGCCCCAACTTCATTTCCAATTTTATTTTGTACTTCATTATCAGATTCTAGCGCCATATTTAATACTTCTTGTTGACCCATGTTATCTAATGAATAAAATATTCTTGAGCCTCTTGCTATCGCATCTCTCATATCAATCAATGCTTTACCACCAAAAGCCCCAGATCTTTCAGCTCCTAGAACCGCATCTTTTCCTTTAATGAAGGCAATTAATGCTGCAGCAGAATCCTCATCTAACTTAGTTGCATCTGAAACTCTCATAACATTCTGCATTTCGTTTCTCATTCCACTCATTGCATTGTTTATTTTTTTGCCAGCCTCGTTGTAAACGTTTTCACCTACAGGGCTATCAGCTTTTTGAAACTGCTCTTCTAGCTTTTTAAATCCTGCATACCTGTCAGATATTCTACCTTCTTGTTTAACAGCTGCTGTACCAACATTCCTCATTGCAGACGTTGCATTCATACCTCCCCGAGCGCCCATCATACCTTCAATGCCTTTTTCAACATTTTGCCTAGCAGCAGGGCTATCCATACGCTTCGCGACATCACCCATAAGGCCTGGAGCTTCAAACTTTCCAGCTACTCCCATATATTTACTAGCAGCTTTTCCTGCCCTACCAGCTCCACTTACTAGTCCTAATATTGGAACTGCCGATATTAAAGAAAGGCCTGCCCCTGCTACATCTCCTTCCATTGCATATAATGCAGCATCTGCCATATCAGCAATTATACCAACCCCAGGCGCCATACCTGCAGCTGCTAATGCTGTATGAAGCATAGCTGTATTATTAGCTTGACCTTCTTCCATCATATTTTCAACTTCTGGATTTGCAGTATTATCTTGCATAGCATCAAATGCTATTGTATCTGCATCTTTATAATCATAGTAATCTTCATCCTGTGCGAAGGTTCCTTCTTCTGTAGAGAAGCCTTTGTTATAAAGCTTACTATCTCTAAATAATCTATCTGGTAACTCTGCCATGTTATTCTCCTTTTATTTCTACGGGTCTGGAGACCGTTTCTATTTCCTTATCACTAAAACCTTGAAACAATGCTCCAGTTACTTGTGTTACCTTTGTACTATTTTTGTCTTCAAGATCCATAATATCAGCCAGTTTAAAAAGAGCTTTTAATCTAGTTTCATCCTTGTCGGTAGAGTGTATAACCTCCTTGATTGTTTTTAAAACATATTCTTCACTAATTCCCAACTCTTCTAAAACTGGCTTTAATTCTTCTTTCATAGCTGTCTTTATCCTCTCAGTTTTTACTAATGTGCCCGATTTCTCAAAAGCATATTTCCTATTGTCTGTAGGAAAAGCTTGCAGATAAGCATCTTCAGGCGGTATTCCCGCAGACATTAAAGCAACAAACTTTTGTTCGTAGTTGCTTAAATTCTTTTTGTCAAACATTCGCTCTTGAGCTTTTTTACCACTGAACGAATATATATCATCTCTCCTACTAGTATCCATCTTAGTAGTTTTAGATACAGGAAAAGTACCTGTACATGTACCAACATATTCTCTTACCTTATTCTTTCCCATTCTTCTTAGCATCTTCCCTCTACGAAGAATTTGAATTACAGATCCGTCATCTGCCATTACCCATTCACCTACTTGACCAACTCTCCAATCTCTTAATACCAAAATGTCAGTAGGCATTTCATCATCAGGATCGTAAACCCTATGATCAATACCATTAGTCTTATAAGTTCTCACCTATAAACCTCCGCCTCCTGCTCCACCGCCACCAGATGTATTGCCGCTCCTATTAGCTCCACCAGTTTGAGTGTACCCTGAAGTGGTTATACTATGGCCGCCTTTGCGGGCACCACTTCTAGATCCTTGAGATTTTCTTTTTGCAGCTAAACATTGCTTTTTAGCTTTTCCTTTTAAATTTCCACATGATGCCATTACTTGCCCTCCTTATAATTTTTAGGTTGATATCTATAATACAAGGTATCAGTCTCTTCACCTTCAATCAATGTGCCTGATGGTATCTGCCACTCTTTTGCTGAGTTGCCTGTGACTTTATGTTTCTCCCCAACGGGGTGAATGTCTCCATCAAATGGTCACTTATGATATCCAGGTTTAATTTTAGTAGCCATCATTATTCCTGCGAACTACAGCTTTTACGCCATTACGACTTTTTTTACCATTATTATCCATATCCCTGTAGCCACCTTTTCTTAACTTTCCTTTAGCATAAGGACCTGAATAAGATTTACACTGAGCTCTTTTCTTTGGATCCTTTATCTTGTTGCACGCTTTTGCTGACGGCATCTTTAACCTCCTTTTTAGCTGAGGATGCTTTAGTTAGTTTTTGAAAATGGGTTTTAATATAATCCATCTCTTTTTCAATACGATAATGAACTGCTTCAATGCGCTCATTAATCTTTTCAAACTCCTCATCCATCTTTTTATTTAAACTGTATCCATCTAAACTAGCCATTCTCTCTCCTTTTCTTTTATTCTTTATAACGTTTTTTCATACGTTCAAGTCTACTCAATTTATAAGGCTTAGTATGCTTAGCCTCTCCCCAATCCTTATCACGTATATTCTTTACTCTGCTTCGTGAAATATCTTGTGTATATTTACTTACACTTTTTTTACCAATTTTATTTTCATATTGTAAAGCCATCTGTGCTTCTTTAGCCATTCTATCTAATTGAGTTCTGCTATAGCCAGTATTCCTAATCATGCTATCATAAAATTGTTTCAATCCTTTATTTTTTAAAAGAGCTACATCTGATATAGTCTCTCTCCATAATCGCGCTGCTTTAGATCCTAACTTAAAAAATACATTTGGATTAGCAGACTTGCTTATTTTAGCAAGCGCTCTTAAGCTGCCAGCCGCTCCAGCGCCAGGAACCATTGCTTCAGTAATATTCTTTATAGACTCATGATCAATTTCAACTTGAGGAGCTTTTTCTTTTTCTCCACCCAAGACATTTTCTACTCGAGATGCATCAGCCTCAGCTACATTTAGCATGTTTGAAAAAACTGAATTTTCTATTTGATCCATATTTAATTCTCTCCATCAAAAAAGAACTTATTAATTATTGCATTTGATTTATTTATTTTATCAATTTCTTCTTTTGAATGCCTAGTGCTAGATACTAAACGACCATGATCCCAAACTGTTTTTCTGCTCATGCTTCCATCTGGCTTCCATTTAACATGGGTCCCATGGTTTCTGCCTTGATCATCATAATTTCGTTCGTGTCTTACATTACCATTAGGCCAATAACGTTCTTGCTTACCTACACGGACGCCTTGTTCATTCCCTTGTTCAATTCGCGCTACACTTCCATCTGGATAATATTCTCTTGAACTAATAATGCCTTGCGGATTAACAGTTAGATTTCCTCTGGTTATATGATGTTTACTTACCTCATCTGAACCTAATGCTCTAGTATCTCTTTTAATAGATCCATCTGGATAATATTCTTTAACTGTCCTCAACTCCGCATCTGTATTATAAGTAATTTCTCCTTTAATAGATCCATCTTCATAATAAATGCTTTGACGAGCTACATTTGGTGGGCCATCCGTAGAGCTCCTTTCACCATGTATTTCCGTCTCTCTAGTTTTAACATTCTCAGCTTTAGGATGATCAAACCATTTTTCTTTAATACTGCCCCCATCATCTAGCTTATGTTGAACCGAAGATATACGTTCTCCATCCTTGCTCCACAAAGTATCAGACTCTGTTATGTTTAACATAGAATCAAAAGCTTTGTTGTTAATATCTGATTTATTAGATCTTCTATTAACTTCAGGCCAATCGCCTACACTCCTATACCTCTTACTCATGAAGATCTTTTTCCTTGATATCTTCTATATATGCATTAAGCCTAGCAACCTCCTCCTCAAGAAAGCTAAGCTTATATGCTATATCGGCAACATCACTGCCTAATTTTAATACAATTTCATCCATTATACACTCGCTACAAAAACTTCTACATCTACAGCAGCACCACCAGTAAATACAACGATACTTTCTAAATCTACTAAATCTGTAACTAAACTAGCATTAGCATCTGAAATACCAATACCATCATTAGGCTTGCCCATTAAAAAGCTATGACCTCCATCTAGCAATACACTAGCAGATTCATCTGCAGAAGAATCATCTTCCCCTACATCAGATTGCAAACTAATTGTCACTGCAACACTAGCATCCTTATTAGTAACTCTGATATATCTAACATCATCTATATCCAATGGAGCTAATGCGGCGT